>Ga0136643_10006077_pt1 | contig 17219 bp, 8 predicted proteins | sample TergutLab28metaG_FD_96883 | JGI IMG/M metagenome (GOLD analysis project Ga0136643, IMG submission 96883) | Labiotermes labralis P1 segment gut microbial communities from Petit-Saut dam, French Guiana - Lab288 P1 (version 3) (version 3) | ecosystem: Host-associated > Arthropoda: Insects >... | reverse complement strand
TAGATCATGGGAGTTAGGAAATTTAATTTACGAACGAGTCAAGTTAGAAACAGAGGGAAGATTGTTTTCAACCAATCCTGAATATACGTAAAGGTAAAGGTAAAGCAGTCCAGTTACATGCCTGGAGTGGCCCAGAGATTTCCAAGAAGTTAAAGTTCCCAGATTTCATGACAACGGCACAGGCTGGTGGTAAGGTTGTCAGCCTTACGCCCCGGCCGCTTTAACCCAGGAAATGCTCCTGGTACTCATTTCTGTTAGAGGCTGAGTCGACCCTAATGTCATAGTGCGGTCGGGAGGACTATGTCAATGAAAAATTCCAACGACACCATCTGGGATCGAACCAACGACCTTCCGATTGTACCACAGCAGTTTAACCACTGTGCCACCGCGGTCCCCAGATATGATCTGGAAGTAAAACGCTGCAGGACTGCTATAGCCATTCCAGTATGTACACATTTCATTTACAGGAACGTTGCACCTGAAATGGTGCAGCACCTCTGTACACAAGAAAATTCCAGCAGCCGATTTTATTGGGATAAATTCTGAAAAGTGCTTCCTGCACAAAACTGCTCATAAAATAAGCGTATGGGAAAATTTAACCTTAGTGTTTACCTTGTTTCGTGCAACACACAAAAATCAGCACACCCCTGTCTGATACTTCTGTATGTCGTAAAACAGAATTTGCAAAGAGAAACCGGTCGATATATCGACCAATATCGTGACCTATCAGAAACACTCCAACGATATATGTTACGGAAAATAGATGTCAAAAAGTGGTAAATAAAAAATTATCTGAGCTAAGAGAACTCAGAAATAGAGGTAAGATACACAAAAAGAGTCATATGAAATAGAGTCTGTGTGTGTGCTTTTTAAGCTCATGGTTCCGTGCTTCACAATTCAATGTTAATAAAAATCCAACCAGATGCAACAGTATGCAGATATTTATTCACTGCAAAGTCACTCCACATGTTTCGGGTGTCACAGCACCCATCATCAGGAGTACTAAAAACTGTAACCGCAGCCTCCGGTACAGGTCATAATACTGGTACAGCTACTTCCTTCCATCGTGGCCTGATCGGGACTGGTTTGTGCGAGTGAAACCCGAAACATGTAGAGTGACTTTCCAGTGAATAAATATCTGCATACTGTTGCATCTGGTTGGATTTTTATTAACAGTCTCTGTGATATTAGTGCCGACATTTAGCCAAAATTACCTGTCGAGAAAGGAAATATTGTAATAGAGGGAATTAGGTAGGGAAATAGTAAAGTCGGCAAGAGTAACTAAGGGTCTTTGATAAACACTTTTCCAAAATATCTGCTATTTTATATAGTAATATTCCATTTTAATTTGTCTTGATTCAGTTTGCTAGCTGATGGTTTTAAAAAAGTGAAAAAGCGAAAAAAATTTATTGACAAGAAGGCCGGCAGAACATTACAGTTGCACACAAGTGTAGATTTACAATTGGAGGAAAAGTAGTCGCTAACTGCAAATAAGGGCATTTCTCTTTGTCATTAATTAATACAGTTAATGCAAACACTTAACAATTCAGTTATTTAACGGTAGCCAATAAAATCAGATTCACATTTTTCCTATAACATTTATTGATATTTAAAATAACTTCAATTTCACAAATTTCCAAACTGTGTAAGACACTGTAGAATCTTCACCAATATATAACAAAGCTCACAAACTGCAATGTCGTACCGCTGTGTTTAACTTAATGTATGTCGCAACTGTGTACAATAAACATAATTTTCACAGGAAATTCAAATTTTCATAAGACGTGAAGCTCTATTATTAAGTTATGTCTGTTCACTGGATATGTAGCAAGTCTGCACCAACTGACGCCTCTTTCAGGTTTGACAAGTAAAGCTAAGCTGCAATTCACCTTTCCCCAATACTACAGAATTTCTTCAAAAAACTTTCCTATAATCACTTGAAGCTCTCCCCCAGCAGTAGCAGCACAGTAACACACATTCTGAAACTCACCACTATATGCAGTGTTTTGCTCCCCAGCCTCACCGCTTTAAACTCGGGGAAACTGTCCTCGGTTCCCACTGAATGGGAGGCTGGATTAGCTCGAGAGCTGTTCTGGAATAGAACCTGGATTTGTTCGTTATCCATCCGGTAGCCTATCACTATTTCCTCTCCCTCGAACGGTAAAACACAACAAAACATGTTGACACAGAACACTCTGCCCCAATTCACATTTACAACCTGCTTACCTGAAGAGGGTGTCGTTGAAATCCTATGTCAGAGTTTACAGACTAAAACCGAACTCAAGCTGGTCAGTAACTTAAAATATCTGGCGGATCGCACCTCATTTTCAGCGATAGAATGTTCATATTTGGGTTTTATGTTGCAAAAATTCTCCAGACTATTAACCTTTTGAGGACGGAATTATTTTTTTTTAATTTTAGCACACCCTGTATATAAAATGTGAATAATACAGGAACCAAACAAGTTAGAATTATGAAACTAACTGCATTTCGAAGAGAAAAAAACGGAGAGTATATAAATATGTTTAAAATATTCAGTACCTATATTTGTTGAATAAATATACAAAATGCAATTTGGAGGTTAGCGGTGCGGTACGACCACTATAGTTGACGTTAGGCGTCTAAAGGTTAATTATTTGCTGTGAAGATTCTTTGTAGGCTTGGCGTCGTTTGGACCCCAAAATCATTTACATTATCTGTAAGATATTACTGGAAACCAATGTCATGGCAGACTTAATGTTTATTCTTTAAAGTTATCGGATTTTGTCTTACTTATTTAAAAGGAAAAAAATTTTGTTCACTTGTGAAAGTACTGCCGAACGTCGCATTGAATCCTAACCTAAATGATTTCACCACGGGAAACTATTATTTTGATAGGTAGAAATACAATGTTTATAATAATTTTATAGAAATTGTTATCACGTTTAGTATCCCACTACTAATTAATTAATTAATTACAGTTCTAGATTTTATGTAGCCTTCTCAATGTATGCATTTAAATCTCAAGCGAAAAACTAAATTAAAAGGCGTGTTTCAAAAATACCGAACTTTTGCTATAAAGAATTTATTGCTCATTTTACAGCATTTAAACACAGTTCTTCACCGTTCGTCAAGCTCTTTCAATGTTACTTTTTCAATAATCCGACGAACAGCTTGTGCACGTGTTCAGTTCAGCGGATGTAGCTCGACGACTAATGCTCATAGCGAAACGGGACCAATGGCAGTTTGTTGCCAAAACCTGCCGCTAGGTGCGTTCAGTAGCCGCAGCGCGCTCTCTATGTTGGTTGGAGCGCTATTTAAGAAGTTCCATCTCTTTTAGAACACGTCTCGTATTCTATGAATCTAAAGTCAAGAAATCGTTTGTCCAAATCTTTAAGAAGGAAGAGAATGAACTGGGAATATTCTTGATTACCATCACTATATAAATATAAAGTAACAATAAAAGCAGCGAATCGAAGGTAAAAGGCTCTCTCAGAAATAATTAAATCAAATGTGTATATCGAAACACGAAACTAAAGTTATACGTGACAATTACTAATCTCGTAGTGCTGTATGGTTGTGAAACATGGGCAGTGACAGAGGAAATTACATCACCCCTTAACACATTCTTTCATAAACTTCTAAGAATGTTATGTGGCCCAATAAGAGGAAAATTGGCAGGAGAATCCGAAATAATTATAAATTACAGTTTACGGAATAAAACCAAATATTTTCACAAGAATAGAAGTAAGAAAACTTGAATGAAAGAATGTCTGATGACAGCAGATGGAAGAAGAAAAGCAGGAAAACCCAAATGAAGGTGGCTACACTGTACTGAGAATTGTCTGAAATCTAGCGGTTTTAAAGACATGGAGGAAGACAGCAGAATACAGATCAGCTTGTGCTATCATTGCCGGTCGTAGTGGCCGTGCGGTCTAAGAAGTAGGTCTGCGGCCGCTCGCTTGCTGGGATTGTGGGTTCGAATCCCACCGGGGGCATGGATGTCTGTCTTTTGTGAGTGCTGTGTGTTGTGCAGGTAGAGCTCTCTGCGACGGGCTGATCACTTGTCCAGAGGAGTCCTACCGACTGTGGTGCGTCGTTAAGTGTGATCTAGAAACCTCGTGAATGAGGAGGCCCTGGCCCACTGGAGGCAGTTACTCGAAAAAAAAAGTGCTTTCTTTGTGAAGGGGGAACTGGTTAAACTGCAAGGACTGAATGCCAATGGAGAAAAGATGAATGCCTTCACTTTATACACTCTCAAGGCTTTATGATTTGTTAAACTTTACAAAGTTTTTTACTTTACATCGTTTTCCCCACAGTCGAAGCTTCAAATTAAGGTCACGTTACTCTTCTACTTACCCTCAGCCAACATCTCTCAGTTAAAATAATTCAAATGGCCAGTCATCAATAAAACACTAGATCGGTTCTCCGTCAAAACTTAACTTCTTCAATATGTGTGCCTGTCTTGTCCATCAATAAATGCATCTCATTCAACAAATTAAATCAACCGTTACAAAACATTTTGCCGACTTAACTACCTTACATGAATATCATAAATTATGATTTCACCATATAAGCTTTCTATACTTCTAATCTTTCAATAATGCTACATATTCCTTATGTTTCAGGGAAGTTGCAGCAATAAAATTCACATTCTGCGACCACTTCGTGATTCATTTAAAAAATATTGGCCAACAAAATTTACCGACGAGGAACGGAGTGGACTCTAAGGAAAGCAGTCCTTTCCTAGAGTCATGTTATAACGTTTCTAATTTTGCTGCAACGCTATTATTCTTGACCCTGACAGCCACAGCTACGTCACTAACACAACATCGACCTGTTTAAGTGCACTGACAATTCAGAAACAAATTCCATGCGTATTTTTCTTTTACTACGGACCAATACTACAAGATCCTCCGTAATTTCAAATTCGTCACGGATCGTCGGATGAAAAGAGCAAGTACTGCAATATCTGTACTTTTGTCAGGAACAAATGAATACTCCTTAAATTTGGAAAAATTTTGAAAGTGCTCTGTGAGGCACTATTGAATACTCATCAAATTTGGACAATTTTTGAAGGTGCTTCTCTCAGGTACAATTGAATACTCCTCAAATTTGGACAAATTATTGAAGGTGCTTCTGTCAGGCAAAATTGAATATTGCTAAAATTTGGAACAATTTTTGAAGGTGCTTTTTTCAGTTACAATTGAATACTCCTCAAATTTGGGCAATTTTTCAAGGTGTTTCTGTCAGGTACAATTGAATACTATTCTAATTTGGACACATTTTTAAGGTGCTTCTGTCAGGTATAATTGATTATTCCTCAAATTTGGAACAATATTTGAAGGTGCTTCTGTCAGGTACGATTGAGTACTCTTCAAATTTGAAAAAAAAATTTTATGTTCTTCTGTCAGGTACAATTGAACACTCAAATTTGGATCAATTACTGAAGGTCAGTTAAAATGGAATATTCCTCAAATATGGAACAATTTTTTAAGGTGTTTCTGTCAGGTACAATTGAATATCCTCAAGTTTGGAAAAAAATTTTAAGTTGACCCTGTGAGTTATATACCAGGTGATTCATACATTCGGCCACCATATTTGCAGAAAGACAGATAATTTTAAAAAGCAGATGTTTCTTGCTAAACAGCATTACTGTAAAGTTCATAACACTATCATTCACTTACTTGCCATCCGGTAACTGTTTATTTTCTTAGCGGTAATATTTATATAATAAAAATTTGCTTTAACTGCTGTTTAATTTGACTTTGTTGTAACATCAAATAGATTCTGCTGCTACTGCAAACACAATTCACAGTTTTTAACTTACAGCCGCTCAGCTTCCCTTCAAGAATATATTATATCCCATATAACCGCGAATAAAGACTCTATAGATTTAAACACAGAAAAAACAATATTGCACTACAAAACAGCTGTCTGTAATGTTCATTATGGTAATGAATTTGCTTTTGGTTATTTTCAAAATACCACAATTCAATATCTTTGGCCCTTGTTATTCTGTTGTGTGGGGTACCAGACACCATTGCTTTTCCTTATGTTTTCATCAAATTTAGAGTAATTTATAGCGACGCTGAGTACATTTACAGTTTCCTCAAACATGGTAAGACGAAGCAAAATTTAAGGAATGTATGATTTTGATACAGATTTTTTAAACACGTTTGGAAATTTTTTGCTGACGAAGAAAGTAAAAAGCATTGGGGCATGGGAAGGAAATGACATCACAGGTAACGTGATGTAAACAAACATGGCGACGGGGTCAATGATATCTAGACCGGAAGTGACGTAGTGTGTAAACAAACATGGCGGATAACCTTGCCCCAGGCGGTCACGTGTTTTAAATAAAACTAAATTTAACCTCTGATATGTAAACAAATGACGTAGTATGCAAACAAATATGACGGACAACCATGCCCAGGCGATCGCGTGATGTAAATAAACCTAACTTTAACCTCTGATATGTAAACAAATGACGTAGTATGTAAACAAATAAGGCGGATAACCTTACCCCAGGCAGTCACATGGTGTAAAGGAACCTAACTTTAAACTTTGATATCTAAACAAATTACGTAGTATCTAAACAAATATAGCGGATAACCTTGCCTCCGGCGGTCACGTAGTGTAAATAAACATAACTTTAACCTCTGATATGTTATCAAATATGGCGATGGTAACATGATATAAACAAATGATTCAGTATGTAAACAAATATGACGGCGGGGTTAATGAACTCATGACGTAGTACATAGGAAAAGTTGGCGGATGACCTAATTATGGCAGACAGTATGGCGCCAGCTATTATTTTGGGTGAGCGCCATTTTAAATTTGTTCTAACTTTAGAGACAGCCATTTTCCAGTAAGGCTACCAGCGCGGTACTTTTAAATTTGTTGTAACCTATGTCCGCCATTTTCCAATATGGCTGCAAGCGCGGTATTTTTAAATTTGTTCTATATTTAAAGTCTGCCATTTTCTCAATATGGCTACCAGCGCGGTACTTTTAAATTTGTTCTAACTTTAAAGTCAGCCATTTTCCAATATGGCTACAAGCGCGGCACTTTGAAATTTGTTGTACTCTATGTCCGCCATTTTTCCAATATGGGTGCCAACGCGGTACTTTTAAATTTTTCTCTAGCCTAACTTTCAAATTCCCCATTTTGAATGATTGGTACTTTAAATTAAAATTTATATGACATTATGTTTCTAGTGGAGCTCGCTGAAGGGTTCAGATTTCGGACTTATAGTCGATCTATAGATGGTTCGAAATCAGCGGCTTTAACCAGCTCTCTATTTTAAAGGATCCTGGGTATAAGGAAAATAAATACACACAATTTACATTTTATAAAAACTTAAAATGTCCGGTTTTTTAGGTTTGTAGTTAATCAATTATATAAATTATTAAGTCCCAGTTGCATTAGTTTTAGATCGGTAGACTGTTTGACGTTTATTAGGATAGGCGCTATGTTACAACAAGAAGGATGCGTACATTTTTCAATCTGACAACCAGAGCCACGTTTATAAGTTCTACAATAAGTTGGGTATTTGTAATTTGTAAACTAACTTCTTACAATATGGTTGCTATAGCCCAGTACTTTTAAAATATAACTTAAATGCGTAAGTGGACAAGAGGGTCAGTATTCTCCTCAGGGGTGGGCAGGTTCGAACATGTACAGAAGTTTGTCAACAGCACTGAGTGGTACGTCTCGGCCTAAACCTAATAAGTTCCCCTTTCAGCTGACTTTCACCCACTCAGACCTTATCCAACAGTGTTGGAACCCTAACCTTAATCCGCTATTTCCCAATATTGCTACTAATGCGCTTATTTTAAATTCAATTTTATATAACTTTAGGTTCCTCATAGACCTGACTCAAGCGGTAAGATTCCGGACTTACATTTGATCTATGCAGTGTTCTAAATCAGAGGCTTTAACCAGCTCTCTATTTTTAAAGGATCCCAGGTATGGGGAAAATAAACTAAATAAAGAAACACAATATAAATGTTACATAGTATATACAATGGAGGAATTTATTTTTGTTGTATGCTTACATTAATTAATCAGCAGTGTCTTTCAGTACCTGACAAAAATTTGCTTGCGGTGTGATTCAAAGCGCGTAAATTTTGAAATGCTCAATTTGTTTTTACAATTGCAGTTTGATTAAGTGGTGAGTAAGTTTTGTAACTTATTAACACATAGTGATTTTAAACTTGCAGGTCCGTCTTTCACACATAATTTACAATGGCACTGAGCCTCTAGAAACAAGCGATGAGATTTCTTCCTACAGTATAACATGTGAAAGGGACAGTTTTTTTACGATACATTGAAGAGTACCGCGTATACAATGTGTAGCCAGCCAGCTTTTTAGGTAATTCCAAATCACAAGTGTAACGTTGAAACACACAGTCATGCTTTAACGTAAGTACTTCGTTAGTGATATAGGTCACACGCTTGTTAATGCATTCAATACAAAGGCTAGCGACGATAAGTATATTTTTTTCAAAATACTTTGCGCATATATTAATTCCGACGGCAGTTTTGGAAATTGTCTTGCCTCAAACGATAATGCATTTGTCTGACCACTAGATGATAACAGGAATTCACCTAGTCTATGTGGTTTATAAGTAACACTATGCTCTTTACCGGCAATACATTTTTCAATATAATCCACGTAATTTAACTCTTCACCACACAACACGTAGAAATGAATTTCCTTCACAGAGTTTAAGACACCAGCACCATAACACGGGTACAGAACAAATGAACCACACAACACTTTATCACTCTTCATTGTCGTAACAATATTATTCACGAGCCATAACAACTTTCTGTTCCTAACTTGAAATGTATCGTGCCATACACCCTGTCCTACAATATTATTCAAGTCTTCACATAAGCGCCCGATGCTACAGTTTCGAAGGAACGAAACGTTGCAAAATGTAGAAAATCCATTAGGTGTAAATTTTATAACTGACCACAATGAGCCTTATCGGCTAACTGTTAGAGTCGAGAAGATAAAACATCTAAGGGTTAGTATATGCCTCAGGGTGAGCAGGTTATAACATGAACACTGAAATTCTTACCTGGTATAACTGTATACAAAATAGGAACGGCTGTACCAAAACACATTCGCTGTACATTACTCAGTTCGAAGGAGCATATTATAATACAAATACAGGGTCTTTTATATGTAGTATGTAAACATATTTCGCACTCCATCTTGCATGCTCCCGCCAAACCGAACCAGTAATTTTCCAATGCTTTAGAGCAACACAGCAATTGAAACAGACGGTGTAGTCTTTTATTCCTGTAACAAAAACAATTTTATATTAGTAGGCACTTCTAGAAATTATTTGATTTTTTAATGAACAGGTTTTTCTTTTATGCAATACGTTACCTGTATAAAAGAATCCACATTCAGTTAGAACGTCGACGTTTTGATTGGATAAAGCAGGCCATGTGGAAAAAGACTGCATTCAGGCGACGAGTCTTCCGAATTGAGGTTAGAGGGTGCCGTCCCATTAGTTACAATTGTTCTGTCTTATCACGCACGTAAAATGTCTAGGACTTGTAGCTGTAAAAGAACATTGAAAATTAGTGCGGAATATTAAGACACAAACATATCAAAACAAGATATACAATTAATAGTACTTACCGCGTTCTGGCAGCGAATTGGTCTTAACTCGAAATAAGAACCACACACGTCGTGACTTCGGGTAGGTTGTTGAGGTGAATTCTCAGGCTGACCGTCAGAAAGAATATGAATGTTTCCAACCCACAACCCCCTAACGAACCCACAAGATGAACTCCAGCGCTGATGTTACCTTCAAGCCATCATCTTCTTCCCTCCAATAAACTATTTCCACTCCACAAAAAACGCAACGAACAATATCACTCTGGTTTGTGAAGTAGAATCCTGCGGCTGCAAGTTGATTTGCATCCATGAAGGGTACACACCAGGTTTCATATGTTTTTCGACGATCAACCTCACTTTTCAAATTTAAATGTTTTGGGTTTATACTAGGCGGTAGCGGTACATATACAATGTTGTCACCAGAGTTACACACTACGCACATGTTTTGACAGCTAGTTACCAACTGATGCGGTCGTGGTCTTCATTTCCGTAACTGAGTAACTTACTAACTAAATATGTTCACCCCAGTTTTAAATCATTTTAATTCTTTACACCAATAAAATCACAAGTCAGTTTAGAAACCTGTACATACCCCAGGCTATATCCAATAGCGTTAATGGCCCACTTACTCAACTTACAACTTTCAGCCCTCAGACCAAATCAATTAGGCAGAAAATATAGCAAAACACACCAAATAACAGGGCCCTTACTACAGGGTCGACGTAGCACAGGATGGCGGAAAGATTGTTAATCCAGCGCACAGGTCAAATTTTCCTCTTAGGTAATATTCCTAGTACTTATTTCTGACTGAACCTAGAGGCTATGCCATGATCAGAAAGATTTTGTATAATTCCATATCGGGAATTGAATTCTAAACTACTAGTATTAACTAATAGCGCTACCATATTTTCTTTTAAAGTGTTCTGATACTGTAGCTATTAGGGTTGTCATGTAGCACAGAGCTACGGTGGATGGTAAATGTAATCTGTATAATCAGTTCAGAAAAACTGTAATGCAATGGTAATGAAGTAAATTATGTGTGTAGCATTTATATTGTGTTCCTTTATTTATTTTATTTTCCTTATACCTGGTATCCTTTAAAAATAGAGAGCTGGTTAACCCTCTTGTCCACTTACGCATTTAAGTTATGTATTAAAAGTACTGTGCTAAAGCAAACACATAGTAAGGAGTTAGGTTATAAATTAAAATAACCAACTTATTGTAAAACTTATAAACGCGGCTCTGGTTGTCAAATTGAAAAATGTACGCGTCGTTCTTATTGTAACATAGCGCCTATCCTAATAAACGTCAAACAGTTTACCGATCTAAAACTAATGCGACTGGGACTAAAATAATTTACATAATCGATTAACTACAAACCTAAAAATCGTACATTTTATGTTTTTATAAAAAGTAAACGTCGTGTATTTATTTTCCTTATACCCGAGATCTTTAAAAAAGGGAGCTTGTTAAAACCTCTTGGATCAGCTATAATTCCGGAATCTTAACGCTTCAGCCAGCTCTACGAGAAACATAAATTCATATAAACTTTAATTTAAAGTACTACTTATTCAAAATTTTGGAGTTGAAAGTTAGGTTAGAAAAAAAATTTAAAATTACCGCGTTGGCACACATATTGGGGAAATGGCGGTATAGATTACAACAAATTTAAAAGTACCGCGCTGGTAGCCAAATTGGGAAGTGGCTGACTTTAAATTTAGAACAAATTTAAATGTGCCGAGGTGGTAGCCATATTGGAAAATGGCTGAATTTAAAATTAGAACACATTTAATAGTACCGCGCTGGTAGCCATGTTGGGAAAATGGCGGAGTTTGACGTTAGAACAAATTTAAGAAAAACCGCCCTTGCAGCCATATTGGAAAATGGCTCACATAAGTTACACAAATTTAAAAGTACCGCGCTGGTAGCCATATTGAAAAATGGCTGACTTTAAAATTAGAACACATTTAATTGTACCGCGCTGGTAGCCATGTTGGAAAAATGGCGGAGTTTGAAGTTAGAACAAATTTAAGAAAAACCGCCCTTGCAGCCATATTGGAAAATGACGAACATAGGTTACACAAATTTAAAAGTACCGCGCTGGTAGCCATATTGAAAAATGGCTGATTCTAAAGTTAGAACAAATTTAAAATGGCGCTCTTTCAAAATATTAACCGGCGCCATAATGTCTGCCATAATTAGGTCATCCGCTTACTTTGTCTACATACTACGTCTTGAGTTCATTAGCCCCGCCGCCATATTTCTTTACATACTGCGTCATTTGTTTACATCATGGTGACCATCGCCATAGTTGTTTACATATCAGAGGTTAAAGTTAGGTTTATGTATAACACGTGACCTCCGAAGGCAATGTTATCTGCCTTATTTGTTTACATACTACGTCATTTGTTTACATATCAGAGGTAAAAGTTGGGTTTATTTATACCATGTGACTGCCTGGGGTAAGATTATCCGCCATCCTTGTTTACATACTACATCATTTTTTACATATCAGATGTTAAACTTAGGTTTATTTACACCACGTGACCGTCTGAACAAGGTTATCCGCCATATTTGTTCACATACTACGTCATTTGTTTACAGATCACAGGCTAGAGTTAGGTTTAATTTAAACCAGATGACCGCCTGGGGAGGTATATCCGCCATGTTTGTTTGTACACCACGTCATATGTTTATAGATCAGAGGTTAAAGTTAGGTTTATTTACAATACGTGACCGCCTGCGGCAAGATTATCCGCCATATTTCTTTACATACTACGTCACTTCCGGTCTAGAAATCATTGACCCCGTCTCCATGTTTGTTTGAATCACGTGGTCTTTGACGTCATTCCACCCCATAGCCCAATGCTATCTACTCAGAAAATAACCTCATTTAATGCTTCGCCCCGAATGTACAGACCTAAAACAGCGACTGACCGTTTCAAAACGAATATCCCAAAATTTCTCTCTGTTATCTAAAATAAAATCAAAAGTGAGTTTGTAAAAAAACGGAGAAATAAACCGTTCGTGTGTCGGGCCCCATTGTGTAACTAACCTTTTGGTGCCGGTAATATGTTTTAAATTTTAGCACACCCGGGATATAAAATGTGAAATATACAGGAAACAAATTCGTTAGAATTATGAAACGAACTGCATTTTGAAGATAAAAAAACGGAGATTATACACCATATTTAAAATATCCAGTGCCTATATTTGTTGAATAAATAAATAAAATGCAACTTTAGAGGTTAGCGGTGCGGTATGACCACTATAGTTGACATTAGGCGTCTAAAGGTTAAAACAAGAGTAGTATTAAAGCAGCAAAAAACGACGTGGCGTTTCGCTAGTTTGATATTCGTGATTTACTGAAAAAATATTTACATTTTTTTAGCAAATAGCAGCTAAGGGAACAAGCAGTTTTCCACAGGTTTCTTCCATTTGACATTCAGAGGACCGTGCATCGTGATATATTATTATAATAAAACCAACGAGGTGCACTATAATACAAAACTGTAGTGTATATATCTCTATATACATACAGTCAAGAAAACAAAAATAGTATAATTAGTAGCAATATATAATATACAACTATATGTTTCGGCCCTGTATATAGGCCATCATCAGTTTGTCCAAAGAATTTATTAAGTGACTACACAGTTTGTGTGATAATTTTGGAAGGGGAGGAGTTCTCGTCTTACATCATTAATCTTTGTATTAGTAAAAGTTCCAAGTATTATACTGGACAGCCTGATAATGGTCTACATAGAGGGCCGAAACATGTAGTTGTATATTATGTATCACTACTAATTGTAATATTGTTGTGTTCATGACTGTATGTATATATTTATGGATATATACACATTAGAGCTTTGTGTTATTGATCTAACACGGCGAGAATGACACACCTTAAGAGATGCACTAGTTCTCCAAATTGCTTTATATAAAACGCTTTACCAAATAAAGCTGAGATACAGTGCATCTATTTGGCTTTTATTATAAAAATATTTCCTGTATTTTTACTAATATATATTTCCAATACCCTCGTTCTTGTTCAGAATATTATTATTTAAAACAGATTTATATCCATGTCTAATTCACTAGTATATATATATTACGACAAATTAATTTACCAATAGACAATATTTGAATCAACTTATTTCCTGCCTGAATGTGTGCTTCTACACTACACACATACACACACATACACGCACCACACACAGACATACATACACATTCATACGTTAAGTAATGTGCACACTTGTACATGCACTGAGGCTCTGTACAGGTCGGACGGCCCGTAGAAGGAGTAGGGGTATAGCTCTACTCTTTCTTGACCACGGCACTAGAAGGGGGTGAGAGGTCAGCGTCAGGCCCCGGCAGCTTTTTACTTCCGGGAAAGACCCAGTAACCATTTTACAGGAGGCTGGTTGGGCACCGGGGCCTGTCTGGACAGGTGTGGAAAATCTCGCCCCCACCGGGATTCTAACTCCGGAACTTCCAGGCCGTAGCCAGTAGCTATTCCGACTGACGTAACCGGCCCAAATACTTTCATATAATTAAACATTAATTACTGACAATCTCACAACCGTTACGTAATTCACACCTAAATCTCGTGCCCTTCTAGATAAAGGGGAGTGGAGCCTTCGTAACATGAGCAATGCAACAGACCAACGAAATGTGCTTTGCATAAATCCTCAAATAAATTTTGTTACCACTGTTCGACTTCAAAGAAAACCTGTCTACTAATTTTAGCGGAAATTCCAATTATCAATTTGTTCGAAAATGAGAATCGAGTTTCTACATCCAGAAAGTCAGAGAGTTGGGCGGACATTCAAATATAACGACATCAAACGTACAATTTTCCAGTTCTTTTGCGAAAACTTGTAAAAACAAATTAAGTACCACATATGTTACGAAAAAGCAAGTGTTTTGTCTCACATCTTTATTTAACGACTCATGTGAAATCACGTGTGATCTTCGTAAGAAGAGAAGCAGAGAGACAACGGCTGATCAGTTATGGAAAATATGCCAGACTCCGAAATGTGTCCAATAGCTCTGTCTGAAGGAACGCAACTGTCCAGGTGAGACATCAGAAGTTCTGCTGCTTATCATTTTGTACTGCCAAAACATTACAATTTTAACAGGCCACACAAAAATTTCGATTGTTTTAAATGAAATCAAGGATTTATTTCTGGATGACAGCCTGTACCTTGTATCAGATTCGGCTGTTCCAGAGTGCTTGTAACAATATAAACATTACTGATTAAAGATCAAGCATACTTTAAGCAATAAATTTAAAATTATAATTATTTTCCTTCCTGTAACAATGGCTTTTCCAATATATATATATATATATATATATAAAGGATCATGAACGGTCTGTTGATTCAAATCAAACAGTGACTCCCACGAAATCATAAAAGTCTCTCAAGTCATTTTGTGTTACTCTGCACAGAAATGGCGGCATTGATGAAGATAGCTTAGCACAGTTACATGTACATATATTACGAATGTGCTGGTAAGAAACTACATCTAGACACTGGCCATGACACATAAAAGCCAACAAAGTGGTGGTGCAGATATTCTACATTTCTGAAATTCGCTAACAAACTGCTTAAAAATTATACGCTACGGATTTTCAATGAATTGTTTTCTCATGACCAACAAAACATAGGAATATTCTTAAGCGGAAATTTTTCTGTAATTAATCAAACTATGTTGTAATTGTGGGGCAATTTGGAGCGGCCAAATTCGAAGATTCTGGTTCACAGCTTGAAATAAAAGTTCTAATTAATAAATCCAGACTCGCGAAATAAAACCAAGACTGTTTACGAACCAGAAAGTAAAACTTGAATTTGGTCAACATTGTTTTTCAGAGTTTGTTACTAAACAAGTTGTATAAATCTATTGTGTTTGTGTCTGTATGTCACTAAGAAAAGTTAAATTGTAGGCCACTGTGTGTTGCAACGAGATCAGGTACGGTTTGTGTACAAAACAAACACATCTTTCTGGTTTGTGTGAGCTTACTTCGGTGTAAACTCGGAATTAAATGTGCAAAAACCATGAACAAATCATTGTCTGCTTAACAATGGAACAAAGATAGACACAGTTGTATACTCGTATGTATAAACCGTGATTAAACTTTTGGCACCGGAAATATTCTTTTAATTTTAGCACACCCTGTACATAAAATGTGATAATACAGGAACCATAAATGTTATATTTCTAAAACAAACTGCATTTTGAAGAGAAAGAAACGGAGAATATATACCGTGTTTAAAATATTCAGTACTTATAACTGTTGAATAAATATATAAAATGAAACTTTAGAGGTTAGCGGTGCGGTACGACCACTGTAGTTGACATTAGGCGTCAAAAGGTTAAACACCGGTTAAATAATTTTTTAAGATCAATTTATGAATAACGAAGGTTAGGCTTCTGTTTGTAAATATAAGTACACAATGATGTATCAAACACAACAAAGCCTTATAATGTTCATTATTGTATTATTGTATTTTACACTACCACTATAATAAACATTATAAAGTTTTATTGTATTTGGCTTATCTATTTGTGTTAAACACATCGGCATTCCAGACATTAAACTTTTCATTGTAATTTTGTAGGGTGTTTTACAGTGGATTGCTCTAAGTAATCACAAAATTGTGGCTTGCGAATCTTTGTGTTCTGTAGCTGTGTCTATATATTAGTTGTAGGCATGAGGTTTGTGTGTTTCTAAACCAAGATTTTATCGCAATTAAACACTTATCCACATAACCTAAATTTAGGCTTTGGATCTGTGTGTCTACACAAAAGGTTTAGGCCTGGGTTTGTGTGTTTATTAAAAAGATTTATAACAACATTTGTGTCCAAATAACCGAATTTTTTAATCTGGATTTTGAGTGTATGAAACAAATTTTTTTTGGATTAGGACAGTTTTGTCAGCGTTACGACAGTGACAGAAATTCGCAACCTCACCGTACATAATTGCCACTGCAGCGGAAAGGAAGACTTGGCCAATGCTCAAGTACACATTTAAAGTGTGTTGTAATGCTTACTGTTAAATATTCATGTTTTTGTTAAATGAATTAAATTTGGTGAATCCGTAAGAAGAGACGCACGCAAAACAATGTCTGATATGTTATGGAAAACATGCGACATTTGTCCAACAGCTCCGTCTGAAGGAATGCATCTGTCCAGGTGAAACAAACGAGTTCTGCTGCTTCTCATTTTGTACTGCCAAAACATTACATTTGTAGCTGCCTACACAAATACTTCGCTTGCTTTAAATGAATTCTGGGATTTATTTCTGGATGATTCCCTGAACATTGCTTCAAATTCGGCTGTTCCAGAGTGCTTGTAATAATATGCGCATTATTGAATAAGGAACAAGCATACTTTAAGCAATAAATTTAAAATTATAATTATTTTCCCTCCAGTAACAATGGCTTCTTCATTATATATATAACCGAAAGTATAAAGGAACGTTCTGTTAATACAAATCCAGCAGTGACTCCCACGAATTCACAAAAGTGGTTCCCGACATTTTGTGTTGTTGTGCACAGAAATTGTGGCATTGGTGAAGACAGCCTAC
>Ga0136643_10006076_pt1 | contig 17219 bp, 3 predicted proteins | sample TergutLab28metaG_FD_96883 | JGI IMG/M metagenome (GOLD analysis project Ga0136643, IMG submission 96883) | Labiotermes labralis P1 segment gut microbial communities from Petit-Saut dam, French Guiana - Lab288 P1 (version 3) (version 3) | ecosystem: Host-associated > Arthropoda: Insects >... | reverse complement strand
TTACCATCCTTGTAAGGTTGTAGCCATGTTTGAACGATGGAAGAGCAAGGGTAGTATTTCAGCCATCTTTACATAATATGTTGAACTATAGACCTAGCGGGAAGCAACCTTGACAGAAGTTCGCAGCCATCTTGGGGTACCGATTTCAGGGTGCCAAAATATATATTTAAAAATGTTTAATTATAATATATATTAATTACTATAAAGTTTCTTCAAGATTTCTTATATTTTTTTCCATAAAATTATCTTCAAATTCCTGGAGGTAAGTTTGTTGCTGACCAGAGAGGGCACACTTCTTATTTAAGATATGCAGTACAGTAGATGCCGTCTTTATGAAGTTGTAGCCATGTTTGAATGATAGAAGATCGGAGATACTATTTCAGCCATCTTTGTATATTTAGTTTTAAGGGCTGTTCACGCAGCATGAACCTTCCTGCGCAGTCGTTCTTAGCCATCTTGGTGTTGCAGCTTTCGGGGCGCCAAAACAAGTGTTACAGCAGCTTAATTATAATATTATAATTTAATAGCTGTGTGGTTTGGTGAAAATTACACCTATTTATTTCAGTAATATTATCGTCTGAAATTTAGAGGTCAGTTATTTGCTGAACGGAAAGTCCGTATTTCATTTTTGTGAAGTAGAGGATGACAAATGTCTTGTAACCTCGTAGCCATGTTTGAAAGTCTGAAGGCCATGGGCTTTATTTCACGTATCTTGGTGGGCAAGTAACTTAACTTTTAAGACTGAGCAATGGAGTTTTGATTAGTTTCTAAGGTGGCAGCTCGAGATAGGTACTTTGAGATATTAATACAAATATATAGGAAAATGCAGGATTAAATATTGTGTTCTAAGGGGCAGTGAAATTTATATGTGTTATAACTATTACGAAGAAGAGTGTAACGGCGGATGTTGTGCAGATTTCTTGTCGGTGTATGTAAATCATCCACAAATTAAAGTACTCAAATCACGATATTCACAAGTATTCAGAAGTTCGTCCGATTGCATTCCAACCAGGTACCTTCTATCTTTGTGATTTTACCTTGTTTCACTAGACATTGCCTGGCAGGACCACTTCTTTCACATTGTCTAAATTTGGCGATTTATATCCCACTGCTTTTTAACACTACGTTGTTCAATCGTCGATAAAATGTCTCTAATTAACCAGGTAATATGAAATCACATTTATTACTAATGGCTCCATTTTTGACAAATAATTTTTTATGTGCTTTAGAAGGGGATTAATACCCAAATTGAATAGGATATCGTGGCAAGCTCTGGTAATTCACAAATATCAGTGATTCAGAGAAAAATCTGAAGATTTTCTTCGTAGGGCATATTTATAGTACGTAAATTTGTAGGAAACAAAATAGGCCTACGTGAATAGCTATACGAGTGTAATAACAATCAAGTGCACATACAGTTAATATGCGGAAAACAAATGAAGTGTGATATTTAGTGTCCCACTCTTTACAGTTAATTATTAACTTGAATCACAATGGGATCTCCAACCTTAAACTAATTATGTTTAATTGATACTTCAGCAGGTTAGCAAGACCACAATAAGTATATTCGTTTCATGTTATTAATGGTATCGCGAAAGACACACAATTTATCTTGCAAACGTGACAACAGTTTCGGTACTGTGTATATCACAGCTATCAATCGGTTAATATGTTTTAGATTATTTAATACACAGTGTCGTTCCCGTTATATTCCGGAAATCGCTATAGATCATGGTATTTTCAATGCTTCTTTGGATTTTCAACCAGTGTGAAGCAAAGTTTTGTGTTTTTCTTGAGTCGTAAGCTCTAGTGGCTTAATTCAACCACGACAGACTTCTTTTCCTCTATTGCAATATCCTTATACACAACTCCTCTCCTTATATCTTACGTCCCAGTATTTGTCTTGTTAAGGGCCAATGAAGATAAAACCCATCAATTGTCTTGGAAGTCCACATGCATATATATAGTTGTATTTAATCTGATATCTTAAGAAAGTTCTGGTATGAGCTCCTACTTTAAAATGGTCTTTCAAGTTTCGCGTGCAACTGTTATTATTTTTCAGTTATAAAGTGCTATAAATTGCTGTGTGACCCATTCAACACATCTAAGCCAACGCAAGTCTTCTCCAATGTACCCTGTTCAGTGCCGCATGCAGCTGCTCAGACAAATATGAACCTCCTTGAACCTCGTGGTCCTGCAATTACATTAGACGTATAGAAACAGACTTACTTTTCCCTCGCATCATGGAGTGAAAAGAGTGGTTAGTTGTATCGACTTGGTTTGATCTTCATGTCTTCTTTGAGTAAATGATCATCCGATACATCGAATCGTTGGTAACTACTTAGAAGTTCGCATGGTATAGCGTATAATAATAATAATAATAATAATGTTTGTTCAAGTTATATTCCTTCAGTTCATTTACGTTCTGCAAATGAATTTACTGATCACAACTTGACAGTAAATAACTTCTGTAGTTGGCGTGACGTCCGGAAGTAATTTATGTGAAAAATGTGTGCCATAAAAATCAAATTATTTATGGTCTTTGTGAGGAACTACGTTGTTCGTCGCGAAGGGTTCACAGTGATTGTTTTAATAAAATTGGCCAGTATTGTGGGCAGACGAAGGCAGGCAGAAAAGGTACAATTAAATAACGTCTCTGTGAATTAAAGTTGTACAAGAAATACTGTTCATAAAAAAATTTATTTCTATACGTTTTTGCTCATTTAGGCTGCATATCTTACCAACTGCATTACAGCGTGAGAGGAGAAGTAACAAATTTAAGATTTAATGAAGAAACAGTCCTGGTTCAGAACTTAAGTCATGCATGCCTGTAATTACCTTTAAACTGTGTATCAGTTCTCTAATTTATACGCTAGATGAAACACATTCACCGTAATTTTAAGAGATTTGAAATCAATTAAAACTGTATAATGTTGTGATGTGACGTTTTGTTCCTTCAGTACGCAGTTACGCCACTAACAATGAAGTCACATAATATGACGTCAGATTTGGGGATAGAAAATATTTTATGTCAATTTCCGCATATGATCTTACAAATTGCCAGTCTGTAGTACATGATTAACCCTTCTAATATACTAACAAACTAATATTTCCTTATTTTTCTGGTTGTAGTTTCGTACCTCTGCTTTTGCATGGCCGGCAAACACTAACTTACAAAATCTGTACTTTCATTTGTGCCCATTGGCATCCTACATTGAATTGGCTGTAGAATATACAAATTCGGTTCCCCCATGAGACACAAGTCATGTGCACAAGATATGTGCAGATATTTGTATATTACGTATCAGTGTTTCTCAGACCATGTTACGGGGCCGATATTGGTCCTCGGAGAACTGAAAAGAAAGAGATTCTTGTTTTGTCACCTTTGAAAATACCGTAACTAAATTGAATATTTATTACAACATTTTACAGTACATATTTACTGGCTCAAGACGGCATTTCTAGCGTGACACAATGCACAGGGAAATGTTTATATCTAAGCGCGTTCTGCTAATACTGTGATCAGCGTAAAATTCTGCGGAAGTTAGCGGAAGGGCTTATTGTGCGTAAAAGTTCTGCTTTTTGATGTGTGTGTAAAAAGCATTTATAATTGATTAAGTAATCTTTAAATACATGAGTAATATTTAAATTTTAACACGTGAAGCCGTAGGCGTGATTAACTTAAAGTGATTAGAGACTGCGTCGTGCTTAAACTTTAAATATAAAACGTTGGGGACAGTACGGCAATCTTTTTAATGAGAGGAGTCCATTTTATCAGGTGTGACGGACGGACGGACGGATAAAATATCCCTTTGCACCTTTTTATTTTACCACTTTACCTGGCATACATCTCTTCAGGAAAGTACCAGTAACAATTGTCATAAACATTTACTTAGTCAACCTCCTGTAAGACGTCGTATGCCCTATTTTTTCAATAAACGTTATCAACGTAGTAATGACTTCACAACAGATTCTTTTTATAAAGCCTACTGGATTATCAACATAGTGCATCTTTCTCTCAGCCCCTCTAGATATTCTCAATCATCGCCATGGACTGCACTTCCCGTTTAACATTACATGGCCTTGTCATTTGATATGAAAGAAACACTGACGTTCTTTACTTTCAGCCCTCAATTACATATTCATATCTGCAAGATGTTCAACATTATTATGGATCACTGAAGAATGTTACCATCAAAATAAGAGGCCATATCCTGAACCAGCCTCTTCCAGTCCAGGTCCTTACTGCTGCCTTTTGTAACGCTATCGTCCAAAGCACGCTTCAGTGTTTGGAGACAAGCTTCCTAAAAATCCCTTTAACCTTTACTTTCCCAACATCATTACTGTCGTGGTCTTTTGATTTATTCACCGGCAGGGTATTAGATAAATTACGGAAAAATCGAAAATAATTTACTTCTATTACAGTGGTGTTCTATAACGCAAAAATTTATAACATGTATGCAATACAGAAAAATGCCTTGTGTGTACCAGAGTGTATAGAAATATAATTCAAAATCCCATTTCAAACTTTATTTCTGTCACTTTAGCGTCACTGTGTGTGTGCAGTGCAATACTTGAATGTGACATTCTCAGACTGAACTACAAAGCCAGTCGTAACACGGACAGCCCCCCCCCCCCCTCCACAACCACTATACAGTGGGACCAGTAGTAACATATATATCTGATAATTATCTCAGATTTTGCACCTGCACGAAACACTCCAACTTAAAAAACAACAAAGACAATGACTAGACATCATCTTGTGCGTTTCGTCTCAGCTTATATCGTAAAACATATTCTATTAAAATTAAATTCCATATTTTTGTGCTGCTTTGCTTCAAAATATTCCTTCACGAAAAACAAATTTTCACTGTATGTTTATCTGTTCTACACAAATGGCCAATTGTGCGAATCCCTCTTGAAAAGCTAAAACCTAATAGTTGCTGAGCCAGTCAAGATATTCCCCAAAGCCTTAATGTTCATTGCCGTATTCACAAGAGTTTTCCTGATCCCCGCACGCGTAAACACACACACACGCACACATTTGCCAATAAAATTTACTGATCCATTTTATAATTTTTCTGCTATCTAAAAATGGGTCCTACAAGTGGGGTCTTGCCTTCAGGATGTCCCACGCAAAAATTATATAGGAAGATTAAATTTGTTTTAATAAATAGTACGCTAAAATATACTGAGGTAGAAGGGGCTTCATGCCCCGTTAATATGAGGGTAAGGCTTGCTATAAATGGTAGGCTAAAATATACTGAAATAGAAGGGGCTTCATGCCCCGTTAATATGAGAGTTAGGCTTGCTATAAACGGTAGGCTAAAATATACTGAAGTAGAAGGTGCTTCATGTCTCGTTAATATGAGAGTTAGGCTTGCTATAAATGGTAGGCTAAAATATACTGAGGTAGAAGGGGCTTCATGCCTCGTTAATATGAGAGTTAGGCTTGCTATAAATGGGAGGCTAAAATATACTGAAATAGAAGGGGCTTCATGCCCCGCTAATATGAGAGTTAGGCTTGCTATAAATGGGAGGCTAATATATACTGAAGTAGAAGAGGCTTCATGCCCCGTTAATATGAGGGTAAGGCTTGCTATAAATGGGAGGCTAATATATACTGAAGTAGAAGAGGCTTCATGCCCGTTAATATGAGGGTTAGCCTTGCTATAAATGGTAGGCTAAAATATATTGAGGTAGAAGAGGCAGGCAGGCAGGCTCATTGTGGTTTATTAGCGTCATTTCGTGTGATTTGAAATTGTGTCGTGTTTATAAGAGTGGCTACGAAGATAATTACTGTTTACCTGTGTGTAACAAAAAATGGAGAGTGTGTTGTGATGTGATGTGATGTGACGGGATGTGATGTGACGTGATGTGATATGTGCAAGATCTCCATGGCTCTGTGCCTATCTGAAATAAACTGTTGTGCCCTGCTATTAACGGCTGCAACGCTGTGGTGTCAGCAATAGCAGACTACGAACCCAGGACCAAGGAGCAGCGCGCAAACCGTAACGTTGAAACCAAAACAGTATCGGCTGAATCTTTAGCGGTTGAGGACCCATTCACAGGAGAATGGGCTGGGTACTTGCAGCAAATCAGGTACGCCATAGCACCGACACGAGCTATCATGACGTCAGTCCGGCCCCAGACTGCGCATAACAACCCGCCGGGTCAGACAACTCTGTATTTGATGCGGTAGCCGCCATGACATAGGGCTTAGGTTAAGGTCGAGTTGACAACCCTGTGAATGTGATTTTTTTTTTACTTCATTTGTAAGTGATTTGTCCTCCCTGCCCTCCCTGTTAGGTGGCCCAGTTAGGATTCCTGGATAGGTCGTGTGGGTGGTTGACATTCGTTTAAGAGTGCTTAGTTTTAAGTAGTTGTGTGTGTGTTTTTTTTTATACCGCAGTGTGTTAACTTGACAGGGTTCGGTCGGCACAACCAAAGATATCAATGCGAGAGGGAGAGAGATATAAAATAAACTTTATTTTTTTCCCCCTGTGAATAACCCGCATTGGAAGGGAAAAGATTCAGTAACAGCAGAACTTAATTCTGCTTTGTTTCGTCTTTAACTTTAGTGTTGAAAGACAGTGTTTGAATCTATAAGAATAAGTTTACAAAATGGGTTAGTGAGGTTTGTAAACTTACATGTTGATTATATTTTTGTGAATGTGTTGTAAACTCGTTGTATAAACTAAGCTCAATGTTCAACATCAGAGAAGACATCGAATTCGAACAACGAAAGGTAGGTCTTCTGTGTGGACTGAAAACAATGAAAGAAACACTTTCTGCATCAAATTCTAACAACAAAAGGTAGGTCTTCAACATCAGCTGTCATCAATGGATCGACTGCCAACAATGAGAGCTGAGTCTTCATATCGCCGACAAAGAAAAGTGTCTTGTACTGTACCTCGAATGCGAACAATGAAAGGTCCTACTTTGACGCTGTTAGGCATAATAACGTACAGATGTACACATCAACAACATTTACACTTCGCTTGTCGATAAAAGTAATTGCTGTCGTAAATGGAATCGCATATAAAAACATCTTATTTGACAGAATTACTTATAAGTGTTTAAACAAATGGACGCGCTGGGACAGGATTTTTTTGTGTTGCGTTTTTATCATTAGCCGCCGAGTCTTGTTCAAATTTGAACTTTTCATTTGGTATCAAATGACGAACTATTTCCACGATTAAACCGACTAAGAGAAGGTCGTTGTTTGGAGCATGCGCATTGTGACTTGATTTCCGAAGTGAAGGAAGCTTCGTTCGAGCTCAATAAATTCGATTTGCAGTTTTTGGAGAATAAGCCGTCGAATCTTCATTTTCCGACTGTTTTTGAGTACTGGATTGATGTTGACAATTTTGAATTTGTTGATCTTCGAGTTTTAATTCCTTGCAATGGACGGCCTATAACTCAGTATTCTCAGTTTCACTGAGTTGTACATTTTAATATGTACAGCTGAGATAAACGTAGCATACACACAGTTATGTAGCCTTCTGTGGTCAAGGTCACAAAAACGTGCAACAAATCGGATCAGGAAGTTTGCATTTAATTAGAATAAGCGTAACAGAAGACAGGACAAAAATATTAAGGTAAGGTTTGTGTTCACTCTGTAATTAGTTATTTGTAATTTGTATTTTTTATGTCACTATGGATTGTGTTACTCAGTTTTTTCTTTTTCAGGTCCCGATCATATCCTGTGCCTCACCGTGGGGAGCGGGTGAAACAAAGAACTGTGCAACCCCGAAATCGAAACAATAATTAAGATAATAGCAAAATTTTCTTTTTATATTTGAAGTCGATGAACTGTCGATTTTAAATGTTAGGTTTTTTTGAGTGACCTTCAGGTAGCCTGTTTATCTGCAGTACTTAAACACAAATTAATTCACATGTTCGTCTGTCGACAATTTTTTTTTTCCTGCTAGAACCATCCTGGTATAGGTCTTTGAGGTGGAATTTGATATTCATACCCTTTAAAAATTTGCATATAATTTCATTTTAGATGGAATTTGGGTACAGGAAGAATTACTTTTTACAGTAACGTATTTTGATTTATGTGTGTGTGTGTGTGTGCGTGCAAATTGTTTTCAGCAAATACGTATTAAAACTTGTGCGTCGTTCAGATTTCTTCTCATTTATTTGTATCCGTTTTAAGTCAAGCAAACACCAAGTTCAGCTCCGTAAAAAGAAAGCTATTCAAAGATTTTAAAGGCTTCCGAATGTTACGATTTGGTATATTTATGTTTTTCGGGAAAGCGCTCAAATTTGTGTAAATTCTCATACTTAAGAACAAAAACGTTTGAATTATGAATACGTGCAACCTTTCTTTGAGGAATATTACCTTAAGAGGAATGTTTAGCAATACACATCCTGAGCATAATTAGTTTCTTCAGTGGTGTGAACCTTACGAGGAGAGGAGTTGGACAGGCAGGAAATTAAAACTGGTGATTCTCGCACTGTGTCAGGGTCATGTGCGAATTTTGTTACATACTCTGCCTCCTCAGCAATAAATACATACAGACATTAAGGGTTCCAGTCCTCTTGGGCGTCACTCTGCGTTGCTAGGTCGGTAGTTTGAAACGTCGGGAAACACAGCGATGCAAATTTACATTCCAGCAGACCAGAATCCTCGATTATACCTTTGTTAAAACCTCGAAATTTATCTGAAAGTTAATTAATGTCCGCTAGTTTTGTGGTCTTTAAAGGTGAAACAGGTTACGTCTGTGTCGTCGGAAAGGTGAAACATGAGCGCAATACACAGATACTTTAAGAATTTTTATTAAGGTAGGGCGTTCTGAAGGGACATCAGAATTTCATTCTATTGGGCGATTTATTAGAGCGGGGCCTACATATAGATTAAATGGACCACAATAGGCCTGAAAGATACATCTGTGATTAGACTTTGCCAACTCAGACAGTTACAATGATTTTTACTTCCAAACAAATTCAGACAGACAGTTCGAAACGTCTCGGTGATAAGTTAAACTCTCTCTCGATTTCCGACTCACATAAGTGTTTCTCAGTACGTCTTTATTATTGTAGGGCTGTGCATGTCATGATTCTGCGTATGCGTCCTGTTGACTCCGAAGAGTTGCCATATATATATATTTGGGAACCGTCGTCGGTATGCAAATAAAAGCAACTCGACAGTACCTTGTGTAAGTGTTTAACATAATCTAGTTGGTTTGGCACTGTACCTTGTAGATCGACGGACGGACGGACATGTTGAAACTAATAGTGACTTGGAAATACACGTAACCAAGTGCCTGATTGTGTTCTAATAATAAGATATTATTTACTGCCCTTAAGTAGTGATATTTTTTTTAACGAAGTTCAAAAAGAGTGTGTCCAATACTTTTAAAAATTTTGGTACATAATGTTGTGTCATTGATTTCGGGCGTAATTCTAAACACACGCTTTCTACGAAATTGCTGTTGTATTTCAAAATTGTATACGTGTTTGTGGGGACAAATCTAATGACTTTCAATTTACATCTCCGGGAATGCATCGTTCTTTGGCCAAACAGGATAGTTTTTTAAGTGTTCCATTTCCTGCATTCCGAAAATGTCAAACACCTCTTTCATTTCACCAATCAAGTGCACAATATATATTCATTATACGTACCTCTTACTTATCCTTGACGATGGTGAATGTAACACCAACACTTGTGAGCAAAACGGAGTAAGTACATATGCGTAATGAATAAGTATTGTGCGTTTGGTTGATGTCAAAGAGGTGTTTGACACAGAGCATGAACATATCCTTTTAAAGACGAAGCGCAGAGAGCTATATTTAAAAATCCAGTCCGTACCGCGCAGTAACCACTTTTCACTACGGTTATATAAACCAACCAGTTTATGGCGTAAGTAACACAAGTCGCTGTTTGTTCTCAGATAAATACAGAACACATAAATACAGTGTGGGCAGTTGAATGTTAAACTTGTTGGTGCGTCACGTAACCAGTAGGCTTTAAACGGTTAAACAAGCGATAATGAAGCCACAAATCAATCTGTTATCCATATCTTCTCCGAACCTTAATTTTATAACCGTTAGAAAACCAAGAGGCTACCCTACAGTCGTCACCAAACACCGTCTTACAAAATTTCTAATCGTGACTCAACATGTTAATTGCCCATTACGACACGATTCTTGTATAAACGTACATTAATTTTAGCCTTCAAAATTTAATTTTTTTCGACATCTGTGGCAGTGATGCATGCTACATGAGTTAATGTACAATAAGTAACAAATTCAAAACAATTTATGTACCACAGAAAAGAACTGAGGTAACGTCATAGCGTTGTGCTAGTTAATCAATATCAATCCAATCAACACATCACAACTCTTGTGCTGTGTTGTGTGATTTGGAATACTATTGATTATTTACAACTATCTTATCCTGCTCGGTACACTTTATAAATTGACTGCGGTATGTGCACTTTCATCATCCTCTGTCCACAGTAAGTTAATGATCTAGGCAAATGACCTTCAGTATTGCACATATTCTCGGCCACAGCTTGGAATTACGTCAACCCTGAAGTTTCTTCTGTAAGCTGTAAATATGGTAAGTTTGTGTGTGTGTGTCTGTATATATATATATATATATATATATGTGTGTGTGTGTGTTTGTGTATGTATATATATATGTTGTGTGTGTGTGAAACCAGCGGATGAATACAAATATTTTTATGAAAAACTCGGTCACGCCGCTGCTGGTGGCATTGTGCTCTTGTTATAATTTCCACTCTTTACTCTCAGCTTGGATATTGTGGTGAAGCGGAGGTACTGCGTGGGGAGAAGGTCGTGTTTGGTAGTTCTTCCTTTTGAATCTCATGCTTGAAGGTAAGATAAAACAGTAAATTTTAAAATGATTTTCGTATGGCAAATATGCTGTACTGAATTGTAGTTTATTGCAATTAAATGAAAAGTAGAGCGGCCATTGGTGGAAAGCACACATTTACTACGAGTATCCTGCCAGGATAAGTGCAATTAATCTTAGTTTAAGGTAATAACTTTTAGCGAGGTACACTGCGATCTAAATTTCTTTCCGGTTTCAGATTTGCAGAAGTGAAATCAATTCTCAAAACCGTTTTTATTTAATGCAATCAAGCATTCTTCTGCTTGCAACTTGTATCTTGGAATCCTTAGTACTTTATCTTCCAATTTGTTTTTGCTTAGAATATTATTCTCTTTTAAATTAATTTTTATAACTTTAGAAATATTACACTATGAAACTAACGAGGAGATTGCAAATTTAGAAGCGTACAGCAATATGTTTCAAAAAAGGCATATCTGGTGTGGGGAGCAATACTGAAATTTGAGTGAAATGTCAACGTGTTCACGAAGTTAAGACATGGAAAGATGTTGTATGGAAAGACAAAGTAGCGATAAAGAAGAGAGGAAACTTGTAGTGTGTACTTGTAAGTATATTTACCCCCTCTGCTGTGATATATTGACCAAAGTCTGGAAAGAAACAGTATTTAGTTAGGAGAAAACATAACTTGACCAGGCATCGATAGAGTGAAAGTGTTCGGAATGTAAAGCCCATAGAGTGATGTAGATGAAATGATAAAACCAGAAAGTGTAATAAAAAGGCATCCGTATAGGCTTTAATTAGGAAGAATGGAAGGTAATCGTGAAGTCCAAGGAGCAGAAACCGCCAGTTTAAACATCGGCTTCACAAATTACATTGTCACATCACTCGACATCATTTTCAAGGTGTCGCCTATTAAGTAAGTGGTCTTCTTCCGTCACCGTTGCTTTCCAGTCTGTAACTGCCGTTGGTTGAATATTTATAAGTGTACCACCAACTTCCGTATATCAGACGATGTAGTAGAGTCGTAGAATTTTTAATACGTAAACCCCAGTCTGGTAGGCGGTACTTCAGAGAAGGAATCGTGCAGTAATCTGTGAAATATTCTAATAATTTGGTGAAAGTTTTTATCGTTGAAATTAAGCTTATACCTCAACGAAGTGAGAAGTTTGGGAACTAATTTCAGAACTTGCAGAATTCTGTTAAGTGCTTAATTCCGTTCAAACAATTTGTTTCGAAATAATAAACTGCGTATTTTCCAACATTTTTCTTAGTTCCTTCAAAATGTTCAGGGCTGCTTGAGAAGGAGCGGGAATTGTGCCGAACGTCAGGGTATTTCAGATCATCTGCAGTCTGCATTAGAACACGTCGTTAAATCAGTAATTGCTTTGCAGTATTTTTTATTTACGGGCTAACACTGTTGAGTCGAGAATTCAGGTTTCCACCGCTGTGAAAATGAGGTCCTCTCTTTTGCTGGGTTGTTACACAGCTGCTGTTGGTTATCGTTCACTGACGTTTCAAGACAGCTTATCGGTCCCATCTTCAAAGGGCAAGCAAAGTCCCCTTGTAGATGGGGCTCATAGGTTGTCCCGAAACGTCGTTAAGCAACTACCGACATACGCTACACGACGATAAGGAAGAGAAAAGACCCCATATCCTAGTTGATTTACTGATCACTTCAGGCCTGTCTCCCCCACACTTAACTCTGTTCCGCAGCGTGCCCGAAAAAGTAAAACAAGGAAAGTCACTTACGAGTGACCTTGATATTGTTGGTCTCTGTGTACCGGAATTCTCTTTATGTCAGATTCAAACATCAAAGTAATCCAGAGCGTGATATTTATTGGACCGTACATCATTGTGATACCTGAAGAATAAAAATCCAACTAGATGTCACTCGTTATATTTTACTTCTTAGATACTCAACATGTTTCGGGCACCAGTATATCCATTTTTAGGAGTTTGCGACTGTGTTGTTGAACTACCACAGTGGCTGTATTGTTCTTGGATTGCCGTGTGTTGGAGTTAGACTGCGGTTCGACTGGGGTGGTATCCGGGCCAATATGATAGTTCAACAACATAGTCGCAAACTCATGAAGATAGACACATTAGTGCCCGAACATGTTGAACATCTAAGAAGTAAAATATAACAAGTGACATCTAGTTGGTTTATTATTCTTCAACTAATCCAGAGTGGTTTTACGTATTCCCGAACATCATTCACAGTGACAATATCGGTTATTGTAGTGAGGAACACTGAAAGAGCTACGTCACAGACAGTGACAGCAATTGTTCTGTACCACAAGCAGGTCATTAGGACTGTGTGGGCCTGTGCTCAAGATTCCTACTCAAAGAGACCCCATATGCAGTGCGTCAGTGGTACATAAGTTATGGCGATCACGATAGTGACAGACAGACATTTATCGGATTCTATTTCTTTTTCATTGTAACTAACTTTTCTCATTCGTCTCCGAACTGTAGGATGTAGGTGCATCTTGTCCGATCAAATTCATGTTAACCTTAGCCGAACAGGATAATTTATCTATTTATTTGAAATGACACTAAATTTTGCAGAAGAGAGGCGGAATAACATAGACAGTACAGGGAATAGGCTATTGGGCTGGGAGTCCTGTCTGGAGCAAGAAATTGTTCTCTCCTCTCAGTGTCCAGGCATGCTGCGGGAACCAGCCAACCTTCTATTCATTTGGTACGGATGGAATGTAGGCAGAGCGGGACCTCGTGATCTGCGAGCACTGAGGTGTTCCGTGGCACTTCTTTTAAGGACCTGATGTATTATAGAGTTGACGCACTCTTAAGGACAAAGGGCCTAAACCCTCCTTCTCTCTTACTGTACAACAGAGTACATTAGTCTAAATAATGAACAATTATGTAGTAAAAAAGTCCGACAGGGTAGGAATTTGCTCGCCCCAATTTGCTCGCCCCAATTTGCTCGCCCCAATTTGCTCGCCCCAATTTGCTCGCCCCAATTTGCTCGCCCCAATTTTAGTCAACTGTAATTATGCTTTTTTTTTTTTTAAAGAGAAGAATGAAACAATCATCAAGGCAGAATTAAGAACATAAAAGTTTTTGTTTTTGGACGTGACAGTATCTTCCGCAATGTCCAATTCATTTGTCTGTACACAACCACAACTCTGCCTTGCAGTCGACGTCAAGAGTTCCTTGTTAAATACAAACAATATATGGTTGAACTGTCGGTCTAAGGCGCAGGTCTGAGGCCTGCTGGGATTGTGGGTTCGATTTCCGCCAGAGGCATGAATGTCTGTCTCTTGTGAGCGTTGTGTGTTATCATGTAGTGGACTTTGCAACAAACTGATCACTCGTCCAGAGGAGTGCTACCGTCTGTGTTGCGTCGTTGTGTTTGATCTGGAAACCTCGTGGAGGAGGAGACCATGGTCCGCTTTGGGCCACAGCGCCAAAAAAAATATGATTGAATAGTTCGTTTTGTTCACTACTTTCTTTTCTAATGAATAGTTCGTTTTGTTCACTACTTTCTTTTCTAAGAGCACTGAGCACTGTTTTTTAAAGTTTGTTCTTCTTACCTAGAAGTACTAACAACCGTATCGTATTCACTGTCACGCTTCCTTTGTTCGGGAAATGGAGCCACTTATTTCGTCACAAATTCTTTACTTCCTACTAAGATTCCAGGATTACGAGTTCTGTTCATAGGCTTTCTTCACGAAGTGACGTGGAGAAACCACACATTCTTCTGTCTGTCCGTCCGTCTGCTTTGTAGTGCCTAGTATCAACAACTGGACTGTTTGTCGGATTTTCATGAAATCGCTGTAACAATCATTCACAAATATTTGTCGAAAAAAGTTGGGTTTTGAGAATACAAGCTCATTTACAACCATGGAGTTAGAAGTTAAGAGTTCTGCCCATTGAAAAAGAAGAAAAAAAAGCGGCGAGATATTATTAAAGAAAGAAAGAAAGAGAGAACAAAAAGGAAAGAAGCAACCTGCGTAGCAAGCTTCCTTCATTTTAATTAAGCTTTTATCCTGAAGATGGAGCCTGTGTTTACTGCGCTCTATTCGGCACTAGGAGTACGATCTTGTATTTATCTTCACTCCTCCGAAGATTGTGCAAAGTGCCATTTCGTCGAGATGATGTCAAATGTTTTTCGTATTCTTATTTGCCATACATCTTATGAATTAGCTACACGTGAAATATTAGAAGCTTCCAGCAGGCCCAGATTTACACATGTGCTTGACAGTACAGCATAGAGTCTCACATTATCAAAGGCATCATTGTAAAATTTAAATAATTTGTCAACAATGAAATTCACAGTAAAAATTAATGATAATTATTGTCTTAACTATTGTGCTTGGTTAGTTGTTCTCTTGTGTTTCTCGTACATACCACTACCGTACATACCGTACACGATAGAGTAGCAATGGAAAAGGGACTTCTTGATTCTTACAGCTTAGGGGCTAAGACATGCTTAAATTATACCCTGATTTCCCTGTAATAGCTTTCTTTCACGCATTCTCACTAGAATCCTGAATGCTACGTGTCCCTGGGTTAACTCTTCTTCATCTGGCAAAGAATAAGAATTTCAAAGTTCCACATTGCTTAATTTTCTCCATCATATATTTCCCCTCTCTTGGGTCTATATGCTTTCTCTGCACCATTTTGTATTAAAAGGGCCATAAAGTACAAATATATACAGTAAAAGCTCCGTTATTCGATCTAACTGGTGTAAATTTGGATCGGAAAAGCCGTTATGATAGTGTTTTCGGGGCTCAAGCAGAAGCCAGCAATTATCGGCCAGAATAGGGAAATATGTGTCAAGGTGAGTAAGTCGACGGACAGATCCTTGTGCTACTTCGACTGGTGCTGCACTCAAGTAGGATTTTTTGCACTATACTGGAAGTGTACTTTGCTGCTGACTGTGTGTCTATAAAGTGTTGTCTAATAAGGTAAAGGTAAAGCAGTCCCATTACAGGCCTGGACAGGCCCAGAGGGCTCCAGGAAGTTAAGGTTCCCAGATTTCTTGACAACGGCACAGGATGGTGGTTGTCTAATAAGGGTTTATGAAAATATCTGATTTTAGGAAGAAGAATCAAACAACTTGGAAAAGTGAATAATACGAATCTTAGAATTCGTGCTAATCTACATTTGGGAAGACACGCAAGCAAATAAGTGTGAGAAAGACGGCAAAACCAACACGCATAGGGGAAAACAGAAAAGTACGGACTTAAAAAGGTGAAGTTCAGGCACACAGACTAATCCGAAATGATAACATCAACACAGTTCCTGTGAACCTGATCCGTCCCCCTCCCTAACGCGCAATGTATGTGTCAGATATTTACTGATATTACCCTCCCTTCTCCGTGTCAGCCTTACAAGTATTTTCTTATTACTTATTTCCCCATACTAGCCACATGTCCACCCCTTTACAACCTCCCGTATTCAATTATCCCAGTAAAGATAAGTACCCCGTCAAAATCACAGAAATCCTCATTATGTAATATACTAAATTTTCTGCTTTTTTCTTTCTTGGGTCCAAATAATTTTTGAGCCCTGTGTTCCCTCCAATCAAGATACAAATTTTCAACCCATAAAAAGGCACCGCCAAATTATCGTCCTAAATAATAATCTTAAGAATTTTAAGCGGATGGAATAGAAAACTTTGTCGAAATTGTAGTGTGTCTTTTAGTATCTCCTACTTTTATTATTTTCCCAAATTCTGCTTTTAAAGGGACAAAATTATCGATATAAACATGACAGAGCATTTGTTTTGACGTGTTTTGTTACCCACACTTATGGTGTAGCACTTATGTTGAAGTAAATAGTTATACGCAATTGTAGGTGATCGGGAAAGCTAGTCGCGGATTCTGTAATGTACTAGAATACAAAAGATAAATACGCAGAAACGTACACTTAATGTTCGGAATTGAGATTTTAAAAAGCGAATGTGATAAAAAAAAAAAAGTAAACGAAAATTATGAAGGTAGGTTCAGTTCAACAACTCTAGTGAATTCGCTCTCTCGTTGACTAGAGATTTTAATTACCAGGAAATTTTCCTTAGTTTTAAATAATTGAAAACATTCGGAGTGCACTGTAGTGTTTTGTTCAAGATCATTCCAGTTTTTTAAACTTTTTTGTATCGTTGTACCGTGCATTTTGGTATCTATAAAGTTCATGCACCAACAAATGCACTCTTTACTAAACTTGACAAAAATTTTAAAAATTTACATTAAAACTCATTTTGACTTGCTCCTACATGTTTCGGTCTACGACCATCATCAGGGAGCCTTCACTAGAGCCTAGCTAAAGTTATATTTAGATTAATAATCGATAAAAACTACGTCGTTATATGTTATGCGGTGGTGTGGCAGCATGTCATAGGTACGGTGTGTGTGTACTATGCTCTGTGTTG
>Ga0136643_10006073_pt1 | contig 17228 bp, 9 predicted proteins | sample TergutLab28metaG_FD_96883 | JGI IMG/M metagenome (GOLD analysis project Ga0136643, IMG submission 96883) | Labiotermes labralis P1 segment gut microbial communities from Petit-Saut dam, French Guiana - Lab288 P1 (version 3) (version 3) | ecosystem: Host-associated > Arthropoda: Insects >... | reverse complement strand
GTGCAGTATATATTACTATAAAACAGAACATAAACAATCGTGCGCATTAAAACAGTGACTAAGATTAATAGAAACAAAGTGATTGTTATAGAATAAGTACTTTGTAAATTTCACAGTAGCAAAATTAAGATAGAAACAAATGGCTTATTAGTGTACTACTAGATTGCTATAATAAAGAGCACTGATAGGTGCCTTTTAATGAGGAAAAAAAAAACTATATGGTTGATTTCCCCAGAAAATTATCGCATAACTCATAACTGAATGTATGTATGTATGTATGTATGCAAAATAGACCATTCTTAAAGTTTCTTGAGACATTACAGCTTGTATCTTTTGAATTAGATAACATGCTGTATTCAATTTGGACATCATTTGGTTTATATGAGCCTTCCACCATAGAAAGTCATCAATGATCAAAGCCAAAAATTTTGTATTTGATGAGCTTTTGACGTAATTACCCTGGTAGTTAAGTTTCACATCATAATCCCAGCCATTTTTCATGTTAAATTGTAATTAATGTGTTTTATTATACTTTAATATTAACTGGTTTACTTTAAACCAATTATTAATATCCCCAAATATTTTATCTATTTTTGTTTCTAAATTTCCCAAATTTGGACTAGTTACTATTATACTGGTATCGTCTGCATACAAAAGGATTTTGGTTCCAATAGATGCTAAATTTGGCAAGTCATTTATATAAATTAGGAAAAAAATGGATCCCAAAATTGATCCCTGTGGTACCCCCTGTTTTATTTTCTCCCAGGTGGATTCAATAATATTATTATGACTTAAAATTACTTTTTGATATCTTCCATCTAAATAAGATTTTACTAATTTGTAAAATTTTCCTGATACTCCATAGAACTGCATTTTCTCTAATAGTACAGCATGATTAATACCATCAAGTGCTTTAAGGAGGTCACAAAATATTCCCCCCACCATATGTTTGTTGTTCAATGCTGTCAGTATTTCATTTAGTAATATATAAGAAGCATTTTCTGTTGACACTTTGCTTCGAAAACCATACTGATGCTTGTTCAATATAACATTACTGTTCAGATGATCAAATAATCTTTTGATTATGACTTTTTTGAAAATTTTAGAAAATACAGGTCTATAATTAGCTGGGGAACATTTGTCTCCACTTTTGTAAATTGGCTTAATTAATGAGAATTTCGGTCTTTCAGGGTAGATACCATGGACAAGCATTTTGTTACATATATTTATTAAGGGAGAAATTATAAAAGGTTTACTTATTTTTATGATTTGTGTTGAGATCTCAACATACCCACTGGAATTCTTATCCTTCGGTAAGTCTATTATTTTATTTCTTTTGCAGAGGTGTAAGGGCAACTTATGTCCTTGAATGGTTGATTAAAGTATTTAAATAAATTTTGTAGCAGACATTATCAGTAATGTCACCATCATTCAATTTAGAACACATTACATATACCCAAAGCACTTAACAATGTCCTGCATAAAGCATTACTATGGTAAAATCTCACACTTTATGTTTCTCAGCACAATGTTTTTTAAGTTTAAACACAGAAGCAGGCATCCAACTGACACAGTGTCTAAAACGGAAAGGGAGAAAACATCTTTAAACTCTATAAAGGTTTTCATTTAAGAATCTTCAGTCTCATACAAATACAACATAGTGGCCCATGAACTGATAAGGAATGGCATATTGGTTACATTATGTTAGCATTTTAATAATATAGTATTTTAGATTTCATAAATATAGTACCACGGAATGTTAACATTCAATGTACCCACAGTGAATGAACTACAGTGCAAAAAACTTAGATATGCTATGTAATTTGTGAACAGTGATATTTTGTATTTGACATTCAGGTGACTGTCCGTCGTGATAAATTCTTACAATAAAACCAACTAGATGCACTAATTTCACAAATTTATTTTTGGAATAAAACTCTACATGTTTCAGACAGTTCCTCTGTCCATCATCAGGAGTTTTTCACTGTACACAAAGCAATGGTACATGTCATACTGGTTTGCTGACAGGTTGCTTGCAAGCAAGCTGTCAGCAAACCAGTATGACATATACCATTGCTGTGTGTACAGTGAAAAACTCCTGATGATAGACAGAGGAAATGTCCAAAACATGTAAAGTTTTATTCCAAAAATAAATTTGTGAAATTAGTGCATCAAGTTGGTTTTATTATAAGAAATTATATTTTGTACCTGTTACAGGACCACAAGCTGATGAGCTATATTAGTTAAAACATGCAGAGTTTGTGAGATGTTTCAATGAAGCTCAGTGTTTAAATATTTTAAACAGTGAACAATCACACAAGTTACAGCCTTATCCCAAGTACAAAAAGACTCAGAAGACTCAACTCTATCTACATCTAGCAGCAGAAGGCAGCAGAATTGTAATGCTGCAGTCAATCCATAAACTATGTGATTGTACCATGTGGGCCCACTGGCTGTGTTGCGTTTTTAAATACTGTAATTTCCGAGCTAAAATTTGGCCCCCAACCTCACAGAACCAGCGGATTTTAAATTCCTCATTCCAAGACTCATATTTGTATTTCCATTTTTAGGTGACAACTGCTGTACTGGAATAGTCTGCCTCATTTCACATAAATTAGTAATTTCTGTACTGAACAGACTCATACAGTGCTTGACACTCTTGAAGACATGTATGTGGGAGGTACTCAGCTGTCTGGAGGTGTGTGTGTGTGTATCTTTTAATCAGTACCTAGATAAACACAGTCATTCCTGAAAAATATCACAACAGAACGTGAGGGTGTTATCACCCAAGAAATGAGACAAAATTAGCTCGAATTTCCACAAAGTCTCAAAACTTGAAACCACGCTAATATTTGTTGTTTATCTTTGTACATGCACTCCTATAAAGGTAAAAGCCAATTACACTAATTACATGGAGTAAAACATCATACCTTCAAAGTCTAGTAAATTTACCTGGTGAACAAACAGAATAAAATACTATGCAATTACCTTGCTTGCTTGCTTTTTCTTTTAGGAATTTATCCACCTTGCTTTTAATGTTTGGTAGAGTAAGGCCTGTTAAGGTATTATTATTTCTTTCACGTACTGCAGCAACACTTGCAGACAGCTCTTCCCTAAAATTATAAGAATAAAATAAATTAAATGCTACTGCAAAAGTCCTACCGGCAATGTTGCTTTGCTAACATTAATACTGTAACTCTGGAGCTAAAATCTGGCTGCCTAACTTTCTCAATCCCCCAGCCATCTGGAAAATTAAGATAGGTGTGGCTTTATCAACTTTCCTGAGCTCCAGAAATAGTAAAGGAACCTGTTTCCTCCAGACCTCCTCCATGTTCAGTCTATGCACTAGCTGCACATGCAGGGGAACTGTATTTTCCCATGGGTTGTGACACCTTCCCACCCAAATACAGTAAAACCATGATTTACATTCCTCAATTTTGAGTTTTCCATGATTTTACACACTTTTTGTATGGTCCCATATAAATGCCTAGAAGTAAACATTTCTTGGATCTTACACTTTCTGGATTTTATGCCATATTAAGTGGTCTCCACAAAAATGTAAAATTTGGGTTTTACATTACACATAAAATATATAGCTTCTAGTTTTTAATCATTACTTTATGGACTTCATCATCTTGTGATTGGCCCTGACTTCAGAAAATAAACAAAGTCCATAATGTAAACAGATGCAATTGTGATACACCATTTTCAGGATTTTACATGAAAAGGGTTCATAACACATACTGGCCAGTTACAGAACCAAATGTCTATAAAACGCAATTCTAAGAAAACAATGAACCAATGGTAACAACACATCATATGCTTACTCTGATTTAGATGGGAAATGTTTGCGTAGCTGGTCCATAAGTTTCTGGAAGCTACCGCCTTTCTTAGGTTTTGGTGCTGATGTAATAGTTATCCTTGAATCGACAGTAGGGGCTGCAGAACTAGGAAGGGAAAAACAAACAAAAAAATTACACTCCATTTCCTTTCAACCCTTTAAAGCCCAACAGTTACTTTACATACCAACACGTTTAACATTCAAAAATTCTATGTTCTGTCCATAGAGTATATTTATATGCTTTCATACAGATCTGAAAAGAAAAAAGAGGTATTATTTCCTTATCCAAAATTAAGTAACTGGTTTTTATGAACGAGATGGAACGTGTCTTCTGCATGGTACGAGCTGAATCTTTAGACATAATTCAGATTAATCTTAGTCTTTAAAGGTTTAAAGGGTTGAGGGGAAGAATTTAGCTGAAGTTCAGGAATTCTGGTCATGACATTGTAAGGACAGGGCTTGAAAACAGTGGCTGAAGATCTTTAGCCTTGCCACTGCAGCACAAGTAACTTCTGAAACATGGTGTTTAAAAATAAAACTGCATGCTTTTGAGAAAAATCTGTGCTGCTGGAATATTTAACTTTCATAGCAATGGTAAATGGCTACCTATCTGCCCACCTCACAAACCTCAGAAAACTCATGAACATTATTCCGTGTTTTTCTTCATGCTTGGAAGACACATTAATGTGTGATTAACAGTTATTTACCATAAATGACACACATGTATACAGTAAGGAATATTTGCAACATCATGATCTAATGAACTACTGAACAGATCTTTTCAAGACAGACATTTTTAGAAAGATTACGATACACCACTGGAGACGGTCTCCTATTTCTTCATTAATTCCTTCTAAAAAACAGTTTTTTTAAATCAAAAAAAGGTAATGTTAAAAAATGAAAGTGCTGCCTCTATCAGAAGTCATGGGAAGTACATGAAATATGCTTCTCTTGGTCTCTGGTGGTGGCAGCACAATTACAAGAGGGTTGCACGATCACTGTATAACATCAGTAGTTACTGGCCCTTAAAACAGCATCCTTATACCCAGGATTCAGTTATGTCCATGACATCCCAGTATTCTCTTCAAACTCTGCAGACGACACTTTCTGATCAAATCACATTTGCTAAAACAATGACATTGAAGGGCAGATGCCTAAACGTTTGAATATATCAATCATCGCCTGTTTTATCCCCCTGGCCAGCTCTATAAGGCATTTCCCAATCCTCTTCACCTGACAAGAATTGCTTTAGAGTTTCTAGTATATAAATACATATTGTATTCTTTCTTTTGGGTGATTCCCCGGTGTCTGAATTTTATGTGCCGACATTTTGGAACATCCTGTCTGTTGTTCCATCTTCATAGGCAGTGTAAACATTTTTTTTTCGGTGATTCCCCAGCATCTGAATTGTATATGCTGACACTGTGGAACAAAAAGAATGTTCTGCAATGTTGGCACATACAATTCAGACGCTGAGGAAACACCTAAAAAAAAAAAAAATACAACATTCAGAACACAGTGAACGTTTGAAATCAAGAATATAAAAACATCTTCACTGATTTGGTACATGATGTGTCAAAAACACCTGATGGTTTTTGAAATGAAATAACTTTTTGCAAGGCAAAGTGAAAAAATTTTACTAACACTAAGTGGGTGCATTTCATGTCCATGAGAATTCATCTGAGTTATTACTGTTTGAATATGATGTTTTGTAGGTGACCACCATGTTGTTCAATACACACTGTAGCATTTCCTTAGGGATCCCCTGGATACACTCCAGAATTCACTGTTTTAGGTCATCCATACTGGTAGGACATGTTTTGTAAACCCTGCTTTAAATTTAGCCCTAGAGGAAGTGGTATGGTCCTGCAAGGTCAGGCAAGCGGGCAGGCCAGGTGATGTCCCCAAAATGAGAAATGAGTCTGCCCATAAACACTGTCCTGAGGACTTGGATGGAAATTTATGTTTTGTGAGCAGTTGCTCCATCTTTTTGGAGCCACAGCAAATCTTGCTGACGAGGATGTAAGTCACTGTGCAGAAATGTATCCAGCATGACTGTGTAGCGCTCTGCATTCACAGTTACTGTATGCCCCTCCACATTCTCAAAGAAGTAAGGACCAATAATGCCATGAGAAGAAACTGCACTCCACACTGTCACTTTTGCACTATACAGAAGACACTGGTGAAGTTCATGTGGGTCGCTTGAAGCCCAGTAGCGACACTTCTGTTTATTCACACAACCAGACACAGGGAAGTAAGCTTCATCCGACACGAGTAATGTGTTCACTATGTCACTACTGTTTTTCACCAGTCCAAGATTCATAACATGTAGTCAGCTCACCTTGTCCCATTCACTAAATTCCTAAGCAACTTTGATTTTTATGGACGGTAGTGCAAATCCTTGTGGAGAACTTGGAAATGCCGCATTCAATTAAGCAAAGTGTGAGAGCTTGTGGCCGAGCTGACCTGCGTGGACTTTGCAACATGGCATCTATTACCTGCTCCAAATTGTCAGGTGTATGAACCAAAAGTGGACGTCCTTGTGGTTTACCGTCCATCACTGATCCTTCTTGACACCACTTTCATACCCACCAGCACAGTATTGCAGCTAGGAGCATCATGTCTTTTAAACGACTGTTGGAAACCATGATGTGTGGCTGCATGAGTACAACTAGTAATTGTAATTAATAAAACAGAAAAGTCACATAAAAACAAGTGTGTGTGTATGTGTACACACACACACTTCCCACTGTTGGAACAGATACCTTAAAAAATTATTCCAAAGTTTATAACAGAATGAAAGCATTGACAGTTTGATTTGAGTGTTTTAATGTTGCTGATATTCACATCGACCTAATGGCATAACATACTCCACTTAAGTTGGGAATCATTCGCTCAATATGGTGCTTCCAAATTATGTGGTTAACAATTTGCAAACCAAGAAATTTTTTAAACATTGTCTCTTCTACATACTTCTCCTTATAACCAATACGTAATGTAGAATGTGATGGATTCTTTATTATGATTTTAATTATATTCATTTTCTCTAAATTTAGGACTAAATTATTAGCAACAAACCATTTACTCATATGACAGAGCATGAAATTTAACACTGAACAGAAATCTTTGAAATAACTTCTTGAAATTAAAATATTAGTACCATCAGCAAATATATTGGTTCTGATGCAGAATTTACTCTCAGGGGAAGGTCATTTATATGTACAGAGAACTCCTGCATGAGGTAGCAAGGTCCTGGATATCAAAAGTCCAAAATCCAACCAAGTCCAGGTGATAAATTTCAGTGGCCAGAGAAGCAAACAATGCCAGAGGGCCTAAACAGGACCACCCCAGCAGACTCTCTGTGGGATTTCAGCAAAAACAAAATGGACAAAATTGTTGCTGGTAGGGAGGGCAAGAAGAAGTATCCAGTAGGACGGTGTAAAGTGGGTGCCGTACACAAAAAGTGATGTGAAACTAGACACATTTCTAAATTCTGCGTTGTTCCACTCCACAACGCAGTTTCTTCAGCACTGGGTTCAGGAGTACCATCTATAAATTCAACTGTAAGTAAGAATATATTCAGGGGTTGAACATTTAATCATGTAAAATGTCTGGGGACTGGGGGATATTTAATTAAAGGGTCATCTGGTCCACAGTGTGTTAATCTAAGGAACATTCTCCTGAAATATGGCAGATTCCTCATGAAACACCTGTAAATACTAAATATTTCACCCTCTCTTCCATTAGTTATTTCACTTAAAAGACCAACAGGTATTTCTGCCCCACTCTGTATTTAAAGATCTGAACAGAGGATGCATTATCTATTTCACAACACCACCCAGCATTCATCTGGCAACTTAAAAATATAAATTACATCAGAACAACTTGTCACCTACGAAATGTATTTCTTAAAAAGCGTTAACACTACAACACTCTGATATGTACAGAAACTGCCAATGTTATTTGAAAGATGTGCAAACTAGAACAATACCATCACACAAATTTTAACAGAACTATGTGAAAGCTGTGCCACAGAAACTACTGCATTTACTTACATGCCATATGGTGCCTGTACTAAAGGCTTCTGCAGTTCAGCAGGCTTTGACACCTGCGGAAGATTTTGTTTTGACACCCCAACTGCAGATGATGAAACTGGCAAAGCTTTTGTTACAACTGGATCAGCTGTCCCCTGGCTTGTTGCTACAGCAGGTCCATTCTGTGCAGACACATTTCTAGTAAATTCAATTGGAGTAAGTCCAGAAGTTGGTGAAGGAGATTTCTTTTTCTTGGTAACTGCTGTACTTTCCATCTGTGATTGCGACTTGTCAGCCTTTTCTGTAGAAATGACTGAAATTCTGGGGGTCTCTGCAGCAACAGAACTTGGTTCTGCTTGCTGTTGTATTGAAGCCTGAAATGTAACATTACTGAAAGAAGAAACTAATATAAAAGATAAATATGCCACACTGCACATGACAGGAACAATGGTTAAGAGGTTAAATGGACAAACATTATATATGCTTGGTGGCATCGTGAACTTTGAGACTACAAAATATTTTAAAATTTATCCATAACGTACTGCCCACAGTTCAGTTTCAATTTCTACAACAAATCAGACAGCAGATAAAGTATGGTGCCTCAAACATTTTATAAAATATCCACAAAGAAGTCCCTAAAGTTAAACTTTCCTTCCTATAATACATCAATCGGTAGCTAGAAATATGATGCCACATCCAACATCGCAATTTTTCTATGATTTATCAGTTTTATATGTGGGTAGAGTAAAGAGTAGAAGCAACACTGGCCAAAAATACAAAATTTTTAAAGTGACCATTCATGCACTGTGTGGCTTCGAAGCCATGTTTTGAGGGAGGCTATCAGTGTCAAGCCTGCAAGGCAGTACAGAGTCCATCAAGAAGCCATGAAAATTGGCATCCCATAACATGGTGCCCTCAGATAATCTAAAGACACAAAACGCATCATCAAATAACTTTAATTCTTCACCCATTCTCAACTTCTGTTACTAGTTACAGATAACCTACTACATGGAACATCACCTCTAATCAGCATGCCCATTCTTCAAATATAAAGCTGAACAAAATCACATATCCAACCATAATTCACTTACAAGTAATGCAAATTTAGTTATTTCTTACCTTCCTTCAAGACACACTAATAAAAACAAAACTGAAAATATGTTACTACAGATTTACCCCTGGAGGAAACATGGCTTTCTACTACCTAACATTCCTCTACTCACACCAGAAATCTTCTCTATTTAATAAAACCAAGCAAGGTGACAAAATCTACTCTGCTTGGGTACTTTACACAGCTGCACAATTAAGCCATCAAGAACAATTATGGCTTTGCCATCTAAAATTATAACAATTTTAATAACATATCTGACAAACTAACAAGGACAAACTGTTGACGTAATCATACAACTGAGATTTCAATTACTGTTTTAACCTCAACACATATAATATTACATGGTTTTCCAACATACATAAATTTCACTAGAGCCCAGTACAGTGTAACGAGACTGAAGCCAAAAGATGCAGCTGCCATACATATGACAACAAAGTAATCTGCTCAATAAATAATTGTGTTTGATGGTCCTTACTACATTAATTGCATACATGTTTACTCAGCTGGAACAATGGTCATTAATCAAAACAGACAAGGCATGTGGTAATGTAGGGCCTACTGGCATGGTCTGCAGGAAGCATGTGCCAATGATGCACTACTGTACCAAACTGTTGCACAATGGGTGGAAGCCTGCAACCTCGGTCAATATGCTACTGAGGATAATCATGTAGGTACAACCCATCATCCTGGATAAGAAGTTTTAGCTCATAATGTTACTGCTGGAAGTGGAGAGGCACTGCATGCTGCACCACTTGACTGTGACAGATGATTTCAGTTTTGGTCAAATTATGAAGCATATCATCAAGATGCAAAAAATTGCACCATGTTGGGTCCCACCCCACCTTAGCACAGTAAAAAGGTGGTACAGATACAGTCTTGCTATCATCAACTTTGAATGTGTGTGCTGCAGCACAGCCCTTGACAAATAATGACACCATCAAAATCATTAGTAATAATCAGTGTCACTCCAATTATGCTGAGTTCCTGGTGGACAGCCTGGTTGGCACCACATGTCAGTCTGCCATTTCCATTCAGGATCATAAGCCCATGTCCCAGATGTTTCAAGGGCTAAAATATTGTGCAGAAATGCAGAATGTTCACTGTGGTACAGTTCAAGGATGAGGTTATATCCCTATCACACTGCAGTAAAGTGGTACTAAACCCACCATGATGATATTTTGCACCCCTGTAACAGGTTTTCAATAAGGTGATGCACACTTTTATCATTTATCCCTTCCACAGCCAACTGGCATGTCATCCAATATGTGTTCACTTCCAGCAATGACTTCAAAAGCAAATCCTTGTGGGTTATCATCGTGCTGATTATCCCCAGCGACATCCTCATCCTCACGAAAGGCTTCCACCCACTGTGCAACAGCTCTGTATAATGTAGTGTTGCCATGCACTTCCCACACTATGACCACGTGCCACTTGATTTTTAACTGGAAGCAATGGTCAACTTTTAAAATCATCTCAGGTCACTATGTTACTTGATGTCAATGTTTGTGGCTTGCTGACATGCTCTCCAACTATCTCACAGGAGTGACATTGATAGCATACATCCAAAACATGGTCTGCAAGCTATACGAAATGCAAATTGCTGCCTTAAAAAAATTTATGTGTATCTGAAAGCAGTGTTACCAAAACGTTTCATTCAACCCACATACTCAACTAAACAGACCACATAATGACATACGAAATGAATCAAATAAAATATGTGGATGTGTTTAAAACATATTTGAAATGGCAAGTTACATACAGACTATGGCATCAAGCTACTTCCCAAATGTCTTTGAACTCCCTAACATGACCGTACAATAGAATCATCTGTCTTTAAAATGTGAGATATGAATGCCCAGTGAACTCAGGATAATATACAATCCCCACCTCTGTTGAACTCTTGGGTCTTATCATTCAATAGTTGTCAATCAGTCCAGAAGTTATGAAATGCATGCTGTGCAGATCACAGCTACCTACAAGCCTCACAAAATATTTTAAACTGGCCTTGGTGATTAATAACACAAGACACCAACTGGCAAGCATATACATTTCACTGCAAACTTGGTTCAGCCCAATTTTTAGTCCTGAAATTAGAGTCAGAAAGGAAACAGTAAGGAAACAGTGCATTTGAAGCATACAATTTGTTATAAAAGTTGATATAATCCAGAGGTTAACACTTCTGAATAAGTTGAGCCAATATCTTCCCTCCCACTGAACTCCTTTCAATAACAAATTTCATAAACTTTGTGGCTATAAAAAGAAACATACAGTGCCATATCCTTGCTTATTCCTCAGACATCTGCAGTACAGTCTTTTTCCCTCCAGAACTCACATGGCAAGCAAATATTAGACCCACCATACAGACCTGAAGCTTCTATTCCACACTGTTGGATTTCCAGGGTTATACTGTTTCACACAAACCCAACCTTCTCACCCAACCCCAGATCATGAAACAGTATATGACAATGTTACTGCCACTATAACTTGGGTACAAAACATTCTGAATATTGTTTATGAGAAAGTAAATGACATAACACACACCTTGTTTTATTAAGACAAGCACTTTTACAAGAGTTTCTTTATCGTACAGCATATTGTTACAAATTTTGTAAAGTTTGGTAGAAAATCTTAAATTCTGAAACTATGGGAACTAGAACTGCCACATGAGAGACTATGCTGAACACAGGACTTTCTGAAGGTTGCCTAGTCAATAAGGTTATGACATAACCTCAAAGACATTTTGGAAAAAGTCTACCCTTTGTACATTAACTCTAATACCCATCATTAAGTAAATATAAAAATTTAATACACAAATAATAACTTCCAAAGCAATAATGACAACAAAACTAGGATTTAGGAGAGGCCTCAAGAGAAATGAAATTCATGGATCCCCCCTGTCAAATGTTCTGGAACAGTGATGAGCAACCTTCTTGGCATGAGGGCCAAAGCTATAGAAAAGAAAAAAAGTGTTTAAAAAGGCCATATCATAAACAATATTTTTTACTCATGTACCATTAAAGACAGATCAACAGTGCCAATATTGGGGCAGTTAAAACTTACTTGAAATTAATCTTCAAACATCCAAATTAATCATACAAAATTTGAAACTAGTCTCACCTAATAGGTTTTTGTGTCTTGTTTAAAACAAGTCCTGAGAAAAACTAACAAAGCACACATAAATAATTCTATTTGCATCCCACTTGGCAAATACTGCAATAGTTACATTTATGCGAGATGGAACTTACATTGACATTTTGGTGTGATAAGAATGACGTACTGTCAATAATACAACATATATCTGAATAGTTTATAATACTGTGGATAAAATAATTACTTGTCAAATTTCTTATCTTTGTTTTCTGTTTCTGAAATTAGATCACCAACCATATTGCAAAGGTATAGGGCTGCATGCAGCCCATGGGCCACATTTCGTGTATCACTGTTCTAGAACACTGGGGAAACAATTGGTTTAAACAAATATGTTAGGCCATCTCCTACCACATGGACCTAGCTTTCTGGAGAAAATGTATCACTTTTAAAACCAGATCAAATAACCAGTGAAATAAAAAAGAAATGGATTAAAATCCCCACACAATGTATATCTAATACAACAAAAAAATGCAGTATATTTTTCTATGCCAGACTATTTAGATGCATTGCAAGGATGGGGCACAGCCCGCACTCTTCCCAATCAGGTATTTGTGTTGTTCTACGTATTGTTTTTGTGTAAATGTGTACTGTAATACTGCCACCAGGTGTCAACCCAACTGCAGTTAACAAATATATCGTATCATATGAGTCAAATAAAAATGTTGAAATAGAGAAAAATTAACACCCTACCATGACTAGCTGCAGGCAGAGCAACTCGTCAGCATGGGTTAAAAGGATGTACTGTAACATATGGCCGTTCAAACTTTATGATGGCCGCAGACCCTGCAATGATGCTGCTATACTAGAAGAATGCATGAAGGAGAAACAACGTTCTCTCATCTGTTGCTTGGTAGCAAGCATAACAAATCCATCACAATCCATTACTGCATAAAGCTGCAGTATGGTAACATGTGCTTATCTCTGCAGCAGATGTACAAATGGAGCAGGAACCTTATGAACAAGAGTGTCTAGTGTCATGGATGCCACTCAACCATGCAAAGCCCACATAATCCTAAGACCACAGGCAAATGTGGATGCTTAACCTATCAATAAGAAAAGGCACAGTGTTAAGATGAACAATGTGGCTGCCACATTGAACGTCAGTCATGGCTCAGCACAACACATCATGCACAATATGCTGCAGTTCCACAAAGTATCCAAAAGGTGGGCAGCTAAACAACTAAGTCCTAAACTGAAGGTAAGATATGACATGAAACAGAACTTCACAGCATCCTGAAACACATGACTATAGATTGAAGTCTGCTCCATGACTTATGGCCCAAAATGAGTGAAGAGGAACAGCTCAGAATGCCATCCCAGCTCAACAAAACCCAAAAAATTTGGCAAATAGGCATCTGGCAAAATATGTGCAAACATTATTCCAGCATCAACAAGGCCCATCTGTATAGCATTTCACATCCAAAGGGCCACAGTCACCAGGGCCTGTTATTGTGATCCCATTACCAATCATCTGAGATCAGGAATCAGATTGAAAGATGTGGACTGCTCAGTGCCACTGTCTTATTAAACAGTGATGATGCCAGACCACACGCTGCCCATGTGGCATCTACGAGAATGAAGGATACTCATCTGAGGTGTCTCATCCTCACTACTTGGCTGAACTCACTGCTTATGACTATGATATTACTGGGCCACTCATGGAAGTTCTTGGTGGACAGTGTCTCCAAACTGATCCAGAAGTACAACAGCTGGTGCATGAGTGGCTATGCACGCAGTCAAAGGAATTTTTTCATTAGGAATACAGGCATTAGTAAAGTACTGGGACCGCATAACACAATGTGGACCATGTTAAAAAATAACAGAGCTGTATCAAGCATGTCTCCACAAAATCAGTTGGTAAAGACTCTACAAGTATTTCATTTGACTTGCCTTTGCGTTTAAATTTACGTGCATAACAGACACCCAACTTCTGATCACAGCATCCTTGGGGAGGAATGAAGATGTCTGAATTAGGTCATAGTCTGCAGTTTTCACTGTTCTTACAGTTTGAAACTACAGAATATTCATACTGAACACAATTGACATTAATACCTTGTCACTTCCTTTGGAAGCTGGGGGTACACCATGCTGGAAATTTGAACTCAAAGTGGTAGCTGCTGGTGGGCTTAGCTGCTGTCCATATGCCACATGCATTTGCACTGGAGAATAATTCCCGGGTGTAGAATAGTATCCGGGTGTAACATTATCTAAGCATGAAAAAGAAGCATGAAATCATTGTGTTAAAAGTGTTTCAGTCCTAATATGGGAATTGGCATGGCAGATAAAATGAATGGTTAAGAGGAAGCAAACAGCAGCACAGCTGTAGATATAATGGGCAATACTAACCATTAATTATAACCAAGAGCATAGATTTGTTGCATAGCAATCAGATTGTGACTGCAGCACCATGACATTTGTGACAATGGATCCCACCACACAACCAGAATTCAACAACATATATAAAATACTACGGACAATACCAAATGTGTCTATCAAACATTAAAACTTGACATCACCATTAGCTGAAGTACAAAAACTTTCAACTCTCACCAAATATTCCTTTCTCCCTCTGTTATTTCATGTATTTTATATCATACTATTCTCCTCAGCACTCTGCTCTTAATATTATATCTACTTCACATGAGAATTATGGGATAATGACCTCTTCTCAAGCATTTACATGATATATATGCAAAACAACTAATTTCATTACAGAATAAGATAATGAATTTTTCAACCAGCCAACCATGATGTGCTGTTCCATCAATGAACAAAATACCTCTTGCAACCTGCATTCACCCACTGGCTAGGCCATCATACTACTAACACACATGTATGCACGCACGCAAGCACACACACACACACACACAAAAACAAACAAACAAACACACAACACTCGCATTAGCAGATGGTGATGAGGCATAAATGTTTGAATTCAGTGTCAAACCTACATTACATAAGAAATACTGGATCACCTCTTCTGAAGCATTTACAGGATATACATGCAAAACAATTTCATCATGGAATTTTTGAATGGCGAATTTTTCAACCAACCAACAAGCTGTGCTGTTCCTTCTCTGAATAAAATACCTCTACCAACCTGCATTCACCCATTGGCTAGCCCAATCATGCTACTAATTCCCAGCTCCAAAGCAATTCAGCAGTCAGAACTGTAGGTATAACCCTTTACATGAACATTTCACACATCAGAAAATGTGTGGTAATTACAAACACACAGACACACACACAATACTTACAAAAATATGGTGAACTACGAATCAAAGTCTGACGTCCACTGTGCTTTGCGAAAGGCAGGAAATAGGGCACACCTGCTAAAGGATTTGTTGGTAATGCTGCATTAGCAGGTGGCAATGAAGTTAATGCTTGAATTCAATTTCATATTTACATTACATGAAAATTATGGGATAATGACCTCTTCTTAGGCATTTATATGATCTATATTGCCAACAATTAATTTCATCAAGGAAAAATATGGCAACTTTTTCAACAAACCAAGTTGTGCAGTTCCAACCCTGAATAAAATGCCTATAGCAACCTGCAATCACCAATTGGCTAGTCCATAACATTACTAATTCTCAGCGCAAATGCATATCAGCAGTCAGCACCGCACATCTTACAAACGTATTTTAAAAATCAGTCATACACAACATATAACACAAGACATAACAGGCCATAACTGAACTTTAAAATACAATTGAAATTTGATAATATAATGGGGATTTGTCACCTCAAAATATAACTCTTACATTATCATTTCACACAACAGAAAATGGACAATAATGGTAAACAGATATATACACAATACTTACAAAAATATGGTGAAGTATGCATCAAAGAGGGATGTCCATAGTGCTGTGTGGAAGGCTGGTAATAGGGCAAAGCTGTTACAGAATTTATTGGTAATGCTGCATTAGTATGTTGCAATGGGATGTAAACGTTTGAAGGTATGGTTTGTTGCAAGCCCTGCATATCTGAGCCCACTAACTGTTCAGATTTTTTTTCCTTGTTTTCTTCTTTATTTAAATTTGATGGGTCCATTTTCTTAGCTGCCTCATTTAGTTTCATCATGGTTTTACTTGGATCCTGTGCCTGTTCTTTAATGATTACAGGATTGCTTATATTTTCTTGTCTATTTTCTACAGTTTTCGTCAGTTTCAAGAATTGTTCTTCCACTGCTGGGAGAGCCCTCCACTGATCATCATTCATTTCAGTCACTGCCTTATCTTGTGTCAGTAATTTCCCTTTCATTTCTTCTCTCTCATCCAATGCTTTCTGTGGCATTTCTTCCAAGGCATCCAGTGGACAAGTGGGTGGTTCAGGTAAAACTGGCCATTTCTGCGTAAGGTCTGCTAGAGTAGTATTCAACTTTTCTTTCAATAACGTGAAATAACCCTGCAACAGCAGGAATGAAATGTAACATATAAACTACAAGTTCAACAGGTTCTCTTAATCCCACGAAGAGCACAGCTGATGAGAAGCAGAAATGTAAATAACATAAATTAATATGAATATATCCACTACCATCATGTCACATGATATTTTTACACATTCAGTCATTCACTATCTTCACAGACCATGTGCCACCCTTTGCACGTTTTCAGGAAAGTGCAATCGATGCAGGCATCAAAATTTTCAGAAGTCTACCACTTAATCTCATGTGTCTTGTAATGAAAAGGTACAATTTAAAGCAACATCAGGGTGATACTTAAATACGTAGGTTATTCAGAAAGTAAGTACCATCTGCGCATATCTCTTGCGCATCCACAAGACTGTCACTTTGCACATGTGTAATGACTTCCTCTATCAATTGAGAAGCCACAGACCCCATTTCCTGAAATTCGTGTTATGTTTATGTTTGTTCCTGAGAATTAAACATGTTTAAGACAATTGAAGGGGCCGCCGACTGTGAAATGCAGTCCGTAATTTGTTTTTTGAACACTAGGAATGTGTTACCAAGTGAGATTCATCACCAGATCTGTCAAGTGTATGGTGACAATGCGATGAGTGATGGCATGGTTAGGAAATGGGTTCGGATGTTCAATGAAGGATGAGAGAACATGCATGATGAGGC
>Ga0136643_10006067_pt1 | contig 17235 bp, 12 predicted proteins | sample TergutLab28metaG_FD_96883 | JGI IMG/M metagenome (GOLD analysis project Ga0136643, IMG submission 96883) | Labiotermes labralis P1 segment gut microbial communities from Petit-Saut dam, French Guiana - Lab288 P1 (version 3) (version 3) | ecosystem: Host-associated > Arthropoda: Insects >... | reverse complement strand
TGTATGTGTGTGTGTGTGTATGTATATATATATATATATATATATATATATATATGTGTGTGTATGTATGTAGGTACGCACGCATGTATGTATGTAGGTAGGTAGGTACATATGTATGTAGGTAGTATGTACATATGTTTGTGTGTGGTTAGGTGGGTATGTACATACGTATGTAGGTATGTATGTATGTATATATGTATGTATGTAAGTGAATGGATATTCTTGTAAAGGCTGTAACAGTGTTATAATTAATTTATATTGTGACAGATTTAATGTATAAGGAAGATTATGACCCAGCATATGAATAATAGGAAGTAGTAATTAAGTGTTATACAAATGACAGTGCTCTAGGCATTAACTCATTGATGTGAAATTTGAGGGTTACAAAACCAGCACCACATCTTAATGACTAGTTAGCCAATACCATGGCCCATGTAAAATTTCCTGAAACCTTATTGTCTTGATACACAGGTGGAGATAGGGATTGGAACAACAGGATGGGTGGAAGGCCAGTACGGATAGTTGTTAGTAAAAATGACCATTCCTTCGAACTGGATGAGGATGCACTGGCAGAAGTTCTTCTACAGGATCATGTCAGAGACAAGAATGTGGTGATTGTGTCCGTAGCTGGTGCCTTTCGGAAAGGAAAATCCTTCCTACTTGACTTTTTTCTCCGGTATATGGTAACACAGGTTAGTTTCCTACCCATTCAGATTCTTTTTGTTGTATACAGTAAAACGAAGTTTTTGGTTCTCTGCAGATAAAATACAACACTTGTGTTTTAATTCATGAAGTACTTTACATGAAATAAAGTACTGTGTGAAGTTGCCATATGCTCTTACATTGTTTCCAGCCTGCTTTCTTTATTTATGAGGAAAGGATAAGGTTTTGGTTTCAATATGCCTCTTGTGTCTGTTGTTCAGATTGTGTTCTGTGATGATTGTATGAATTGTCCTGGCATTCTTTTGTAGGGTGTAAATGGATAACATGGCACTGATATGAGACGTACTTATTTTTTATCCTGTTAAGGGTGAGCACAAGAAAAGTTGTAGGGCAATAGCTTATACCCATACAAACTTTGTGCAAATATTGTTTACATGTGAACATGGCAAGCAAGGAAACTAACACTTTGAGTTTGTATATTACAAGTTTAATATGGTTGGATTCTGTACTAATGGAAATTATGAGTCATTAACAGGGTTATGTACCTGATTTCAGGCTTGACCACATCCCTCTGTACTCTGAATGATACATCTGCACACGTGATAGTGCACAGTTCAATTTTCATTAGTTTGTCACCTGTGTAAGTTTGGTGGCTTTGAATGGAACCAAAGGTGGCCAACATAGACAGGTTTCACTGTTTTTAGTCCACTTATTGCAGTTTTTTCTTTGCTTACAAAAATGTTTATCAGTTCACATGCATTGAGCAGAAAGCACCAGATAATAGTGAGGGTCACAGGTCACTCCAAATTGCTGCAGCTAGAATGAGGGGGTGGCTGAGATGTTTGGAAAATTTGTGGATTCCCTCATTATTGTGAGAGGTGCCAAAACTGTTTCTGTACATTTGCAAGATAAAAAATTGAATTAAATTCTGGAATTTATTGCATGCTTCTTTCCATGTGTGTATCTGCAACTTTTATGGTAGGCATTCATGTTTAATGTGGTTATTCTACACAGGGAAGTCCTGACTGGATGGGCAGTGAAGATGAACCTCTTTCAGGTTTTTCATGGCGGGGAGGTTCTGAAAGAGACACCACGGGTATTTTACTATGGTCCGAAGTCTTTGTTACTGATCTGCCAAATGGAGAGCAAGTAAGTTGTTGATGATAGTAGGTAAGGTGTTTATCTCTTACATATTGCAAATTAATTAACACAGTATGTAGCTTCATTGTTAGTAACTACGGAAAAATTAATGAAATGGACATTTTAACTCTATTGGCTAGGTCCTACCGTACTGGCCTATCAGTATTCAAGGCAGTGTTTTGAAATTTATGCCTGTGCGTGACTGACATTGTGCGGGTTTGGAGTGTTGATTTTTGCCTGTAGGAGGAATATTCAAATACTTCTTGCTGAATGTCAGTTTTGAATGTTTAGCTCCTCTTTTTTCATCACAATGTCCTGGGTTTAAATCTTCACATTTAGACTAGCTATCATAACAGAGATATTCACATTTTTTTCTCAGTTCTTCCAGGCAAATGCTGGAAGAATCTATCAGCCGTAGGATTACAGCTTCGTTATTTATGAGGTAAGTTGGTGTCTTACTGTCAGTCACACTGGTTCGTCACTGCATCATGTGAATCTGTCTGTTGTCATTCTTTGGCAGTTAAGATATCCTTGGCTGTGTTTCCACTGACATGTTGCCAGGTATTTGCACCCGGTCTAAGTATGTGTAACAGTTACCTCCTGACCTTGACAGTGGACATTTTGTTCCTGTAGCTCTGGCCACAGCAACTGGAGAGTTACAACACAACCTATTCAGTATGGTAACTGAATAATGAGGTCCAGCCTCTGCCCTTCACCAGGTGGCAGTCTTACACATCCCACATATCCTGTTCATTGTATTAGATGCATTGTTCTTATTCAAATGTCCTTTTAACTATTGTGTAATAGAGGGGTGACCACCACACAGCTTGCATGCATCACTGGTGTGAGTCATGCAAATTTCCTTGAAAAAATAATATTCCCGTAGTTTTCATGCATGCGAGGCTGTTTGTGAAAGGTGTTTTGAGAGATTTCATGAAGATTGGGGACTCCTAAAATGTGAGGCTGTTCATGACAGACATTTTGAGAGATTTCATGAAGAATGGAGACTCATAAATAATTAATACTCATCTACTTTAGCTGCATGAATGGAAAAAAGAAGCCATCAAATAAAGCAAAAAATATTTTATTGTAATAATACAAGGCTGTTGCCTAGGTTGCCTCTTACATGCAACTTCTGAAGCTCATCTAGCTGACCACCCCAGCTATAATATAACTTGAATTTCATGGACTAAATAAACATGTTGTGATGCAGTACATTGTTGTCACCTTAAGTTCTGTTTGTTATTGCTGCATGCTGCCTTAATGTATAGAATGTATCTTAGGCAGTGTAGATATGAGAACAGTGGGCAGTCTTTCTGAGCTTTAATTGCCGTGGCTACTGCTTTAGCAGTTATATTCCTAATTAAAGATTGACATGTGTATGACCTTATTTCTTTAATTTAATTACTGTAATAGGTGTGGCAATAATATAACAAGGTATATGATGAAGTTGTAGTTGGTGTGAATGTTCTTATATGGGTGTGTGTGTGTGTGATTTGTGACTTGGAGTCATGTATTGTATGGACCTCAAAAGATTATTTGTAATATAGTATGTTGTATGTATATTTACTATGTGTGTCTGTTTATTGTCTGATTTATATGATTGGCATATTTCATATTCAAGTGCTGTTAAGGGAGAAAATGTATGTATATATATATGTATGTGTATGTGAGCGTGCATGCTTGTGTGTGTGTATATGAGAGAGAGAGAGAAACTGATGAGTAGTTGCATGATAGTTGATTGAAGAAATTTCTCATGATTGTCAGAATATAGGTTCCATGTGTGACTGACAGTTGGGTGCTAACTGTCATTTGTTTTTCCTTCTAGTGCTCATGTTCTATGAACTTTGGAACTTGTATCTCCCCAGAAAGAGGCAATTTTTGCCATGTCTTTTCTATTGTATGGACTGTTGACTGCTGTCTTGGTCATTACAGGCCATCTAAAAATAATCCAGGTAGAGAAAAACTACAGTATTCTTAGGTTGTTCACACATCTGCCATAGTATCTTCACTTCCTTATTTATCAGCATGTATTTTCTCACAGTAGTCATGAAAAAATAAAAATAATTGCACTTTATGGGACTTCTTAACCCACTGAAGCTTGAATCTTATTGATATGTAAAAACCCACTTCCTGCCTCACAGAAAAGACATTTTGTCTTGAAGATTTAATTCTTGTGCAATGTTAATGAAAAACAGTTGCTGATGTTTCAGAGGATTGTAGTGTTTCCATTTTGAAATTCATCATCACTGCTGGAGAACCCCAAAGTCTTGCACATTTTGTCTTCATTACAAACACAGTCCTGCACTAGCAGGTTTAATATTAAAAAATTGTATGTTCTGCTCACAGTCTATTTATGTGTTTGGTGTTTATCTTGGAGCAAACAGCGGCTTGTGCCGAATATAACATAAACTGCTTGGTTTTTATAACCGGGATGAAACGTGTTTATAGCGTGGTATGAACTGCGTCTTTGAAAAACAGTTTACACTTTGTCCTTAGAGAGTTATTGCTATAACACAAAATAATCACTCTTTGTCCTGAATATTTTCTAAAATAATGAATGCACTCTGTGAGTAGAGTGAGTGTTAAAGCAGGTGGTATCTATACTGTATTTACTGCTGTACTTTAAAAGGTTGATCATTGTTCCTTTCACAGACATGTAAATTGGATCCTTTGCACTACAGTCACACACATTTTAATGTTCTCTGCTAATTACCATGCATTGTGGTCTGCATACCCTTCCATGCACCTGTCAGTACAAATATTAATTTTCTACAACAGATGAAAACTTATAAATATTATAATTCTCTGGTAATCAAATTTCGGTTTTCAGCATAGCTAATACAAATGTTATTAGATCCAGTCATGCTTAATTTCCTGTCTTCATTCCCTCTCAGCCTATTTCTTTAAGATTTCCTCTTATAGTAGTCTCTCATTATTTTCCTCAGCATATCAGGTGGCCATCTTCAAATAGACACTGATATGCCTCACATAATCACTTATCTCTCCGTCCAGTCTGAGCTGTGTGGCTTGTGTGTCATAATCTCGTTATTTCAACTGCTTTTATTTGAGGAAATGTTAACCATTATTGTTGTACGAGACCATATGCTGGTATCTAAAATGTGCTGGTGAATGGCTGAGCATGCCATATGCTGGTCCTTGTCTGTTTGTGTGCTAACAGTTTAAATGTCCATGCTAAGCCTGATAAACTGGGGCCATCATGCAGTACAATTGGCATTTAAATTAATCTCCAAAAGATTAAGTAAACTATGCAACCAACAACACTTTCCACCCATGCTCTTCCGAGCTTTGTCTGAGTTTTAAGCTTTGGCAGCAGTACATTTGAGATCCCCTTTCTTCTGGGTTTTTGTGCTGCATCACTGGGCGAATGATTCCTGACATTTTGAGACAGCATGATGGTGTCATCTTAAAGGGTTGAAATGTTTGGTGAAGAATTCTTCTCCAATCATATAGTAATGCAGTGCCACATCCCAAAGGAATAGGAACCTTTTTTCAGTTCAACATTCATAGTTTCATTATTTCGCATATATCACTCTGTGCATTTGTAATTTTGTTTGGCATATTTAAATAATCCACCAACAATAGCTTGGTGTCTCTACACAGTTTTCGGTGTAGATTTGCAATCAGCTTATTGACTCAGATCTAATAATGTCCTTGGAAGCTGAGGTCCTATATTGGAAATAAGCATTGTCCCTGGCTGGTTAGCTGGCTAAGATTCAAACCATGTATTTCCTGAATACAAGGCCAGCACAACTGTATCATGCCAAACATTTGCATTATGTACACTGTAAAAACATCACCAGCAGGAGTAGAAATGTATTCTGTGTGCCTTGGTCTATCTTATTTGCCTAGATATTTCCTTATAAAACAAAGTTGTCCCTGTGTTTAATGAAGCATCATACCATGAAGGCATATGTGGGAGCAGAGGTACAGCATCACACTCCACCCATTTTACTCCCAGGGAAAGGGCCTCTAATACCCATTGAATAGGACGATGGGTGGACCTCAGAGCTTTTGTAAATGCCATGCTTCATAGTTGCAAATTACTTTTCCATTACTGTAGAGCATATGGAAGAATGTCTTTAGTGAGAGTTATATTTATTTATTTGTTTTTAGAAACATGATAAGGTTTGAGTTGCTGTATATAAAGTAGGGGTTATGAAACTTTTATGGATCAAAATGAGTTTTTCTGGACAGCTATTAGACAATCACAAAGCAATTCTGGAAAGCAACTACAATTAGCCTCATCATGTTTGTCTCTCAGTATGTCTTCGTGTAACAGTGTGATTCATGGTGGATGGATTTTCATGAAATTTCGTGTTTGGGAGCTTCAAAATTTTTTGACAAATTCTGATTTTGTTTAAAATCTAGCAGAAAATAGACACTTCACCTGGAGACTGACATACATTTGTGATATTGTGCCATGACTAATCTCTATAACTGAGACAGGCTCTGTTGCTGTGAGATTCAAGCTGAGGTTAAAGAGAGAGTGTATTATCTAAATGTAGCAGTCAAATACAATCAGTATCTGACTGTTTTCAAGGTAGTGGTCATAATCAGTTGTGAATGTGTTGCCAAGATAAGTAGAAAACTTATAGTGTGTGTGTTCTAAAATGTGGAAAGGCACATTTAGATTATGGAGTTCATACTGAAAATCATAAGCATTGTGGAGTTACAGACAAATGCCAGACGATACTGTAATGCACAATATATGACTAGTTCCATCTGTCATCTCACACTAGAATGAAAATCACATTGCCTGCCTCTGTCATGTGGTCATGTTTCAGCATGAGAAAATGGTTGACAAAGACATGCTGTGTTGGCAACTTTCAGTGATAAGGTTTCTTGTAAAAGAGAAAGTTCCCACATCAGATATTCATGCATGACTTCACTGTGTGTATGGAGATGTGTGCATGGGCACTAGCAGTGTCAGATGATGGGTAAAGCATTCTGTAGGCAGGAACACAGACACTGCCAATCAGCCCCTTTGTGGTTTCTTGCAAACTGCCTGTACCAGGAAGAGCAAAAGAGAAATCGATGATCTGGTCAGAGAGAATTGACTTGTTACAGGCAGGGAAATGGCAGCAGAGACTGGAATATACCATGTGGTCCAGAAAATGGTACACATTTTGGGATATTTGAAAGAGTTCCTGCTGCATTTCTCACTTGCTGATGGAGGAGCACAAACTTCGGTGAAAAAATATTTCCTTAGGATTAGTGGAACAGTATGCTGTCAAAGGTGACAACTTTGTTTGCAGCATCCACTTTGATCTGGAAAGAAAATGACAGAGCATGGAATGGCATCACAAACATCATGCAAGAAAAAGAAGCCAGAACAATGCCCTCAGCCTATAAAGACCATGGGAATTGACTTTTGAGATGCTGAAGGATGCATAGTGATTGAGTTTATGCCACAAGGGTATACCATCAGTGCTGCTAGTTACTTTCAGATGCTCAAGAAGCTTTGTCATGCACTCAGTGACAGGTATTCTGCAACATGACAGTACACAGTCCCACACAGCTCGCTGTGCATAGGATTCAGAAGAACCTTGAACCCATCCATATTACAGTTTGGACCCAGGTCTCTTTGACTGCCATCTCTTCAGGTTTGTAAAAGATCAGATCTGAGGCCAGCAAATTATAAAAAATGTGGGAGTCCAGGAAGCCATGCATTGTTGTTCACGAACTGCTGAATAAGAGTTCTGATGCAAGAGGATCTCCAGACTTCTGGAATGGTGACAAAAATGCATTGATTAAGATGGGGATTTTGTAGAGCAGTGAATACAGTGCACAGATTTGACTTGTGGCGTTATCATATTCGTATCTATTCTTGATTGTGAAGTTAATTTGCTTATGACTTTTGGTATGGCCCATGTACTTGCAGTGCCAGTATTTTTCTTGAAATTTTTGTCAAATGTAAAATCTGAGGACAATAACAGAATGTGTGGCCATGTGTTATGGTCTTTTGATACCGTCTAACTTGTTGGTTTAGATTTTCAGTACAAAATTTGATAAGAATCTGTTATATGATTTTTTTATGTTTATTTTCAAGAAATTGACTACATTGTAGTTTATTACTGACATTTCAGGACACATATCGGTATGGGACCAATATGTTGTTCGGAAACGTTGGTAACAAACTACCAGCATATGCTCTGCAACAACCCAAAAGAGCAAAAACCTCAACTGCACTGTGGTAGAAGCCTGAAGCCTTGCACAGTTAAGGGAATTTTTTTTGTAATTTCAATTTTGTCTTTAAACAGTAGCGATCAGAATTACAGGGAAACGTGGAATTTTATGATTACATGTTTTGCAGAATTGCACAAATGAATCCATTGCTGAATGTTGTAGAATTGTTACAGAAGTTGGAGTGGAGTTGAACAGTGAGCTTAACTTCCACATTTTCTTTTCATCAGGTTGCAGTATTTCTTATGGATACACAAGGAGCCTTTGACAGTGAAAGTACAGTGCGTGATTGTGCCACAGTGTTTGCACTGAGCACGATGGTGAGTTCTGTCCAGATCTACAATCTTCTGCATAACATACAGGAAGATGACTTGCAGCACCTTCAGGTAATCAAGTTTTTTTAGTAGAAGGAATGATCACTGCATGGATCTGTCATGTTTGGGATCAGTTTGCTGTATCATTTCTTAAAATTTCATTTGTCATGAATGTGTGTGGGAAGGAGTAGAAGACTTTTAACTTAATTAATCAAGACTTGACAGACTTTACATCTTATCATATATTTAAAATATTGGCACTTGTTAAAGCGTTTGTCACCAAGTAATTCTATATTGTAACAAATAAGAGGTTTAGTTAGTGGAATCAGTATTTTAGTGAAAAAAACATACACGGAAGAGAACAATAAAAGAACCAGCACATGGGTAATTACTGCCTTCTCTTTATTATGCCTGCATGCCTTGAATTTCATAATGGCTTGCTGGATTTTATCAACCTTTTTGCTGTTTTCAGTCATCCTCCACTTCCTTGTCTTCTGCTAGTAAAGGAAGACTTTATATTGAAATTATGACTCTCATAGTCAGCTTTTTAAATGGTCCAAGTAATAGTCAGGTGCTCAACCAAAATCATTATTTATTGAATTAAATGGCTAAGATTCACAGATTTATTTTAATATAATGTTAATCCATTGAAGACTTCTTTAAATGGCTCTTACCCTGCCCTTGTAGCTATGGCCACAGTGGTAGTACCTGTGTGCCTGCCATTGTATTTACATTTAAATGGCAGTGTGTTCCTTTAATTGCATGTTGTAGTATTTTTAAGGTCATTTTGGTGTATAGGCGCTTTTGGGTCATGTACGTCCTGACTGATGTAAACTTGATCTTACATATACTCTTCCCTAAAGCACATACAAAACAATTCAGAGTGCATAAATATTATGTGCAGAGCATGAACCTCCATGATAGAGGATATTTTTAAATAATGAATACACATCTGAATAAAAAGACTGCATTGCACAAATGAATGTGTCCTTCAATAAGAAATGTCCCTTGTTATTTGCAGCATGCACAGTTTTTTAAGGTTTTAATGTAATTACACTTTGCGTAGAATCTCAGTAAACAGTCACAGGATTAACAGTACATACATGTGCACCCACACACACATACACACATTGTGTATTATATATATATATATATATATATATATGAGGGGGTGCTAATAAGTCCTTTGCCTGACCTACTTCCCTATGTCATAGGATGGAATTGATAGTGTCGTTGGAAAGAGGGGTCTGTTTATGTGTCAAATTGCAAGACTTTTCTTGTTACAAAGGCTGAAAGGAAGCATGTCAGGCGATGCGCACAATTTCAGCAACATGGAGACGCGAGCTCTCATCAAGTTTTTTTTACCTGCAAGGCAAGGTGCCAAAGGAAATTCATGCCATTCTGATAGAAACATTAGGGGAACATGCACCATCATATGCCACCATCAAAAACTGGGTGGCCCAGTTCGAACATGGTGATTTTCCCACCTGTGATGTGCCTCGTCCTGGACGACCTGTGACAGTGACCACCCCGGAGATTATTGATCAGATTCATGAGCTAATCTTGTAACACTGCCAGATTTCGGCTAATTCTATAGCTGAGCAACTGGGCATCTCATGTGAGTGGGTTGGATCCATCATTCATGAAGATTTGGACATGCGGAAGCTCTCCGCGAAGTGGGTCCTGATATGCCTGAACGCAGATCAAAAATGTCAATGGTGCCAATAGTCTGAGCAACTTTTGGAATTATTTTTGGCATGATCCAATGATTTCCTGTCGCGATTGGTGACTATGGACAAAACCTGGTTATATCACTATGACCCAGAGACAAAGCAACAATCAGTGGAGTGGCAGCATAGCGGCTCACCGCGCCCCAAAAAATTCTGAGTGCAAAAATCTGCTGGAAAAGTTCTCGCCTCAGTTTTTTGGGATCAAGTTGGCATCCTCCTCATTGGTTATCTTCCAAAGGGCCAAACTATCAATGTGAAGTATTACTCATCTCTGCTGGTTCATCTGAAGGATATTTTGAAGGAAAAATGCTGCAGGAAGGTCACCAGGGGGATCTTGTTCTTGCAAGACAATGCCCCAGCTCACTGGGTACTTGCAACCCAGAAGAAACTGGCCTACCTAGGCTTCCAGTGTCTTGATCACCCACCCTATTCTCTGGATCTGGCCCCGTTGGGCTACCATCTGTTCCCTGGACTGCAAAAGCAGTTGAAAGGTCGCCATTTTTCGTCAGACATGGAGGTCATTGCTGCTGCAGAGACCTGGTTGGACAGACAACTTTCTGAATTTTTTTTTGAGTGGCTTGCAAAAGTTAGAGGAATGGACTAAGAAGTGTATTGAGCTTAGTGGGGAGTATGTTGAATAAATCCTGAGTTTGGTCACTGTAGGTTGTTTCCTTCCTGGTTGGGCTAAGGACTTATCAGCACCCCTTCATATATGTGTGTGTGTGTGTGTGTGTGTGTGTGCACACATACACACATGCACATGTGTGTGTGCTATGTAAGTAAATAAAATTATTTGTGTTTGGTGGGTAGTGGGTTAAATTCTGACATCCTTAAAAGTCACGTTATGTAAAGGTTTACATGATTGGTGGTGTGTATACTTACAAATAAAATTCATTATTTGGTTAAAGAAAGGCATAGAAGAGTGTGAGGTAGGCACCTATTAATGACAATTTAAGGACTGTGTTAATGAACAGTGTATTAATATTATTGTTTTGTATTTATGGTGATTATAAATTATGCTAGCCCATCTCTTAGTTTGGGCCACCTATCATTGATCTTTGTATGTCACAGAATTTTTAATTCCCTGAAAAATAATTTTTCTAGCTGAAAAAGTAGAACTTCCACATCTTGTCCTCCACATGCTGATGGAAAGCAGTAAACATAAGTTAGGTATTTAATATTGAAACACTGAAAGTCTTTTAGATTCTGAAAATCACAGTATATGTAGTATGTGGTTACCATATCTGTTTTGGATATCTTGTTATGTAATAATTCAAACAAATGTAACTCATAATTTTGTACGAAGAAAACTTGGTTAAGTAGCTTCAGATTTGTTTTCCATATATTGATTATAATAAACTTTTTGCAACGTTTGTATAACAAAACAAAATTAATTAGTTGACTTGTCTGAAAACATCATTCAACCGAATAAATTGACAGACTGTCTAGAAATGTTCAGAGTGTCATTGAAAATCACCACATTATGTTCCTTAATGGTTTGTAATAAAATACTGTACAGCCAAATACACCATGCAGAGAACATTCGTAGATTTTTAAAGTCTGAAGTAACAGATAAACTGGGTTGATTATCATCATTTTATTCTAGAATTATAAATAATGTTAGCAATAAGTGGGATTTGTTTTTCAGCTTTTTACTGAATATGGTAGACTAGCACTGGAAGATGTTGGACACACACCTTTTCAGAAACTGCAGTTCCTGGTGAGAGACTGGAGTTTTCCATATGAAGCAGACTATGGAGTTGAGGGAGGACAAAAAATTTTGTCAAGGAGGTTACAGGTATGCATACTACATACTACTGATATAATAGACGAACGTATTTTTAAAGTAGGACCCAACCAGTTTCTGTGTGCAGTTCATTGTCATGTAGATATTAAGGATGGCCAGGCTCTTGTGAAAGGAATTTGAGTGGAAGAAAGAAAAGAAAGAAAGGAAAAAGAGTGTGTTTATCAGAATACTTTTTTTATGTAAAGTGTGAAAACAATCGTGGAAAGTAAGTGAGAGCTTTATATACAGCAACATGTACTGTTTTTATGTGTTTATGACATATAGAGCATATTCTTGTAATTTGCAGCCATCCCTTGACACTGGTGTGAGTTGTGTTACTGGGAAAATCTTGGTTGGCAAGATTAGGCCTTACTAAAATATGGGGTTAGGAGAACTGTGGGTGCTTGTAACATTCATCTAAATCTATGTTACATATTGCTGCACCAAACAGAAAATAATATGCATTGACGTATTTAATAAGAACCCACAAAATGCACACTTTTTACATTAATGATTTAATTCAGTTCTCGTGTCTTTGACATGTTTTGAACATCCACGTGTTCATGGCAGGATGTGCTTGATACTCAAGCACATCCTGCCATCGACCAGACTGCTTATATGGATGCATGAAAGAAATACCATAAAACTTTATGTACAAGTCTTCCTGAGGATGAATACTCAGATGTTCGAAACATGTCAAAGACACTATAATTAAATTAAATCATTAATGTCAAAAGTGTGCATTTTGTTGGTTATTACATATGTATATCACAATGCACCATTCAAAAAACATAAAGTATACATTGACATGTTTACGGGACAGTAGATGTGCCCTGTATACTGTGTCCTGGAAGCTAAGATACAGTTCTCAGATGCGACTACAGCCCTACCCCCAGCAGGTGTGGCTGTTTTAGTATGGAAGCTAATTACGTGTGTTTCCTGTGTTCACAGTGCAAAGGCAGGGAGCATAAAATCAAGTTTGGTTTGTTTAGGAATGATGTATACTCTGTTTGTGAAGTCTGAGTTCAATTCTGATATACTCAGGTGAACTGCATAAAAGAAACAGTGATGTAGTGCTTGGTACATATTATGTAACATGATTAGTGATGTAGAATAAACAGCTGGAGAAGAATATTTCATTATAAATACACTGCACGCTTGCTTTTCAGATGTAATTCATTCTACACAAACTGACCATTAAGTGAAAACCCTGTTTTCATAAATTTAAATGAGGCAGCGTGTGTGTGCAAGTGTACTGACCCTCTTTGCAGGGGGGAAAGCACTCCGAGTGAAAAACGGGTGCAGATTATTATTGTGCATTAAAGCAGGTGCTCATAAGGCAAGGGATGTGTTCAGCTGCTGTAATTGCCTTTAAACTTGTAACAAACCATGTTCAAAAAAATTCAAATTGACACAGCTGAGAAGAAAATATATTATTAAATAATCTGGCTACATGGGATGCTGTACTTGATACAGCATGTTGCTATTAACATTGTGTGTAGTAGAAGCAAATGCATACTGCATATATGTGGAAGAATTAACTTGTATAATTTGGCATTTTTGTGCCAATTTCAGGTATCGGACAAACAACATCCTGAGCTACAGTCATTAAGGAAGCACATTAGGTCGTGCTTTTCTGATATATCCTGTTTCTTGATGCCTCATCCAGGACTCAAAGTGGCAACAAGTCCAGAATTTGATGGAAAGTTATCAGGTATGCATCGCTGATTCAAACTATTCGTATTCAGCTTTTTAAAGACCTGCATTCACACATGTGAATAAAAAGATACCCCTAAAATTCATTTTCAGTTTAAATTTCAAGGAAATTCACCACATTTTTAAGATGTGCTGCATAATGTCTGTTTTATTTTCCACAAAATGCCATTTGTTTCGTAATTTTATATTTTTCTGTTCATTTTTCATAAACTCTGCAATAAAATTGAAGTACCCACCCTGGTAGGATAAAGGTTAAATCATTGCTGTTACATGGCATGATCATGGTGTTCAGAATAGTTCATGTTTTACTACATATCTTAGTTGTACCAGCAAAAGAATTATAGGTCACTGAAGGTAAAAATGGAGAGACTAACACCCAGGAAGATGGAACAAGATGGAATGGCTTGTATCATATACCTGTCCATGTTGTTGTTGTTGGTGGTGGTGGTGGTGGTGGTGTTGTTTCAGGTTATTGAAAGGTAAATTTGTTTTGTCCCAGAAAGAAAACTGCTTAAAGGTACATATACAAGGGTGTATCCAAAAGTTCCAGGACAGTACTTGTGAAGTTTGCTCACCTTGGATGTTAAATTCCTCCATCACCTTCAAAGTACTCCTCTTTTGCACGAATACAGCGGTCCCAGCGTTTCTGCCATGCTTGGAAGCATCCCTGAAAGTCCCTTTTTGGAATTGTGTCAAGTACCCGCTGCGATTCCTCTTGAATCTCAATGGTGTCGAATGTTTGACCCTTCATCCGAAGCTTCAGCTTGGGGAAGAGGAAAAAGTCACAGGTGGCCAGATCGGGTGAGTATGGGGGATGGGGGATCACTTTCATGTTGTTCTTGGCCAAAAACTGCGAAACTTTAAAGGACCTGTGAGCCGGGGCATTGTCGTGGTGGATAATGAGGTTCTGGTTTCGCCATTTCTATGGCCTCTTGTGCCGCACATTTTCACGTAACCTTCTTAGAACATCACAGTAGAAGTCTACATTGACCGTCATTCCAGGTGGGACAAATTCCCGATGTACGATCCCCACTTGGTCAAAGAAACAAATGAGCATCATCTTCAGTTTGCTTTTTTGCATACGTGCTTTTTTGGGTCTTGGAGACCCAGGACTCTTCCATTGCAAAGATTGCAGTTTTGTCTTTGGGTCATAAGCATAAACGATGCTTTCATCACCTGTGATGACGTTCAAGAGGAGTGTGGGATCATTTTTCACAGTTTCCTTCAGTTTCTGACAGATCGCTACTCAACTGTCTTTCTGATGCTGGGTCAACACTCTCGGCACAAAATCGCTGCAATCCGATGCATGTTCAGCTGTTCTGTGAGAATTCGCTGACAAGATCCATAACCAATTCCATCCTCTGCACAGAGATCATGTATGGTATGACGACGATCCTGGTTGACAGCCGCCCGTACCTGTTCCACTTTTGAGGGGGTTGTTGCCGTGTTTGGCCGACCTGATCGGTCATCATTAGCAGTCAAAGTTCTGCCATTCTTGAAACGTCCAAACCACTCAAAAGTTCAGCTACGGCTCATGCACGAATCACCAAAAGCATGTTTCAACATTTCAGACGTTTCACTTCCCGTTTTACCCAATCTCACACACAACTTGATGCACACCCTTTGTTCGTCAACTTCCGCCATACCGCCGATATCAGAAAATTGCAGACGGCTGATGCAACACACACATAAAGACACGTGCAACAATCAAACGCTTCCACATCCAACCACACCACTTGGCACACTCACTCACAAGACATCACCGGAACACACCTTAGCAGGAAACTCATGAACTACAAGCGACTTGCGTGTTATGAGCATTGTCCTGGGACTTTTGGATACAACTTCGTATTGTGAAAGTGTCAAAAGCAAAGCAATATAATACCAACAGTATACTATCCTAATGTTGTAATAACAGGGTAAGCTGGTAAGGTATGCAAAATAGCTGCAGGTGTCCACCATCAGTAATTAGAGTTTGCCATCACTTCATGACAACTATTAGAAAGAATATGCAGGAAAGATAAACCACAATTTAATATTTAATGCAAGTGCAGACTGACAGAAGAACAATATACATCATGCATTATTTTTAGTTTCTTACACATGATAAATGATCTCAATCTCTTACTCTCTTTAGCACCTGTGTGATAACTATCATAACCTGTACCTGTGTTAATAAAACACATCTGCTCCTTACAATACCATTCGTCCTTCTGCTGCTATGCACAGTTTGGAGGCTACTGCTTATAACCAGCAAATTGCATATATTAAAAATATTCCTACATGTTTTGGCTATTTTTTGTAGTCTTCTTCATGGAGTGTCACTACTTAAAGTTGTATACAGTGTTGTTATAGAGCCTTGCATTTGTAGATGGTAAAATATTTAATGGCAGCAGATTTGATACTTCCTGAAGATGTTGAAAGACAATAGCTGAAACATGTAGGAGTGTTTTCTGTTTCTAATATGTTTGTTTGTTGGTTATAAAATTGTTTAATCTTTAGGTGATGGCTTTTAAATTGAACTGATGGGTTCTGAGGTATGATATTCTTCAAGTCTGACCTTGGAAATTTTTGTGCTTGGTTTAGGGGAAAAAAAAACATATTCTGTGAACCAAAAAAGACAAAATAATGAAATTAGCAGCATTTTGTTGGTAGTAGACCAGAGATATTTCAGTGCATCTTAAAAAATGCATTAGAAATTCTTAGTACCCAAATACACACAGTAAATTTTCAAAAACTTCAAAATGGTCTATTTCTTTTACTGACAGTTTGGTTTGAGACCCCAATTTTGCATAGGGAGGCCCATCGTAATCAGCCTGAAAAGTTACAGAGTTGCACTTTCATGTAGTATTCCTCAAAGCAGCTTCTGGCAATACAGAGTCCCACATCACACTTCTGGCACTTTACTAAAATTCTACTCTAGTCACCCCTAGCCAAACACACAAGGCATCTTATTTGATTGGCACTCGGAATAAGTCAGTGTTTGTTACTGCTAGCTTCCAGCCTGCTGATTTGTGTGGCAGGACTGGGTCATCTCTAATCATTTCGGTCTACTCCATTCATATCAGCCTGTGCCACCATATTACTCACAAGGGTGAACTGAAAATCTTTATGTGAAATTTTCATACCCCCACATAAGGAAAAAAGAATGCAGCTGTTTAGAATGGCCAGATCTAACAGATTTGTAAAACAATTTCTCTGTCCACTTCAGTATGTGATGACAGATGGAGTAGCTGTTGGCCATTCTGTCTCCCTTATCCATGTAGCCCATGTGACAGGAATAATCCATCACAATTTGCGACTTCATGGCCTTCCTCTTAGTATTGCAGAAATTACCTGCTGTGGGGCCATCGTGAATATTTCTCAAAATGTGTGTGTTGCTTTTTGTCCCTCTACAGTATTGCTGTAAAATCACCCCTGGTTCTTAGGTGAATATGTCTGTGTTTCAGAATCATTTTCTTGTGTCCTCGGTCCTGTTGCATGCTCATATTGTTTAGTCTGACAAGTCTGACAAGAGAAAATTTATTTCTGTGTCAAGTCATATTTGGGGGGGGGGGGGGGCGGGGGAAAAGAAGTTTATGTAAAATTTTACCCCCCAAAAAAAACAAGCACGTACAAAGTTATACAGCGGGGCAGTTTTGTCGGCGTCTTATTAAGAAAAACGTAGATATATAAAAAG
>Ga0136643_10006062_pt1 | contig 17238 bp, 9 predicted proteins | sample TergutLab28metaG_FD_96883 | JGI IMG/M metagenome (GOLD analysis project Ga0136643, IMG submission 96883) | Labiotermes labralis P1 segment gut microbial communities from Petit-Saut dam, French Guiana - Lab288 P1 (version 3) (version 3) | ecosystem: Host-associated > Arthropoda: Insects >... | reverse complement strand
TGCAGAGTCCTTCTTGAGAAGCTAACTATTTTGCAGCTAGTCAAGAAATTCCCCGCATTTCACGGAACCCGAAGGTTCATTACCGCACTCACAAGCGTCCGCCACCTGTCTCTATCCTGGGCCCGCCCAATCCAGTCTATATACCCACATCCCACCTCCTGGAGATCCATCCTAATATTATCCACCCATCTACGCCTAGGTCTCCCCAGTGGTCTCTTAAGTTGGTGAATTACTAAGATCAAATTCGTACAAGTTCTAGACATCGGAACCACACGATATGCCAGTTCCTCGCTCGCCTGCTCCACCCTGTGTTAATGCATCTTCGGTACCGAATGGATAGGAACCTAAAGCATATTAGGTTAAGATCAAATGTTAGTGAAGTTTAAAGGACTAACGTTCCACATATCGAAATGACACTTCCGGCTTCTTGTCCATATAACATGACGTTATTTACCAAACAGTACCAAAGAATCTGCCCTCCAACCTCTCATCATTGGAAGGTTTTCAAAGTCTACTAACGGATGTTCTTTAGGGTGACACGTCAAATTTTTTGCCTTAACAAGTTAAAGAATTACTAAACTTCTTACATGTTACATCGTTAAAGTCGCAGGCTCTCTTCGCCGATTTAGAAATTATAATACCGCATCGAATTACGTTTTCGTATTCCTTATTTCAGAATCACTGGTAAGAGGTGCGGTGGCGCCAGCGTCACGACACAGCGTACTCGAGGAAGACGCCCGGCGTCTGAGAGACACAATATCGCGCTTCGTGATCCTGCGGGTGGACCACACAGAATTCGCCTGCCTTAAGGCACTCGTGCTCTTCAAGGCAGGTATGTCTTGACAACGCTTACAAGCTTGTCATGGTATAGGTATAAATTACCAGGAACACACACGAACACAGTTATACATGCACACAACACTTTACTTCTCTCCGTGCGTATGATTTCTGCAGCCGGCCGCGTGCTTGTCGCTTGTCCGTCTCCGTCCCACACTATACTATTTTCAGTTCTTAATTGCACTCGCAGCTGCTGTGTCAGAGTTTATGTTGTGGTGCTCGGACGTTTAATATCCTGGCAAGGTGGGTGGGCTAGTCAGTGGCGTCCACCACAAGCTGAATCACTTCTTTTTATTTCAACTAAATGCACATAATATATTAGATACAGGTATTTATCACCAGTTACCTCCTACATGTTTCGGTCTTTGTTACACCACCTTCAGAGAGACCATTACGTTACTTGCTCAGAAACTACATGCTTTTTGTAATGTTGCTATAAAATGTAAAAACACGTCCTTTTTTTTAAATTACAGTGCTGGTACAGTGCTTACAACCATATGTGTTTCGTCCTTCTGTATCCTGAAAATCTTAAAAATGGTAGTTAAAATCCTTAACTGCAGCACATTAATGTCTGTTTGCTCTTGCTATTTATTAGACTATTAAGTTCTCAATATATGTGTTCAAAGTACTCAGCTGTGTTTGGGTCCGTAATGGTGTAGAAATCTTGAGACGACAGCGTTCTACAATCGGATATAAATCTATCATGATAACGCAGTAAATATTTTGACGTTTTATTGACCGTGCATCTCAGTATATTTATCTCAGTATTTAACCAACTTCATGCACAAAATTTGTTTTAAATAAGTTTTTATTTCATGCCTCTACATGTTTCGAGCACATGTACTCGAAACATATAGAGGCATGAAATAAAAACGGACCCAAAAACAGCTGGGTACAGTGAACACATATATTGCCAACATAAATAGCAGGGTGAGACAGACATTAACCCTTTAAAGACGAAGAGCAGACTGCTTTATTCAAAGGACCAGTTCGTACCGCGCAGTAAACACTTTTCATCTCGGTTATAAAACCAATCAGTTTATACTGTAATTGGCACAAGTCGCTATTTGTTCTCAGATAAATACAAAACACATAAATACGGTGTGGGCAGAGCGTACAGTTGTTGAATGTTAAACTGTTGGTGCATCACGTGACCAGTATTTTAACTAACAATTTTAAGATTTGCAAGATACAGACGGACGAAATACATATGGTTTTAAACGCTGTAACAGTATTGTAAATATAAAAACAAGGGTATATTGTACATTTTACAGCAACAATGCCAAAAAACATATAGTTTCTTAGCAAGTAATGCAATGGTCTCCCTGAAGATGGTGTAAAAAACACCGAAACATGCGGAGGAGATTGGTGATAAATATATATATATTGAACATATGAAGTGAATTTAGTTGGAATAAAAACAAGTGAGTGACTGCAAGAACGCACGGCGTGGAAAGCTTCCAATTAAGCTTCAAAACACTTAAAAGAGTTCACCTCTGTCAAGGCATTTGTGCTGTTGAAGGCAAGCACGACTTCAGATGGCACACATTTTGTTTGCATCAAAGAACTCGTTCTCTCCGAAACATGTAAGTCGTAACAGCACACAGGCTTTACCTACATCAAATCACTTGTGTTCAAGGCAAAATCGGTGTGCTGTTGCCTCAAAACACTTCCATTTATCACGGCATGTTGAAACAAACCGTGACACAAATGTTGTAATTATTCCATTCTTGAGGGTGGTGTCACGCAAAGGGACAAGACGCTTGCACCTGGTCGAATGATGCGCGACAGATGACAGCCTGTTCTCCCTCTTGCTTCATGTGCAGGAAATCGTCTTGTTACAACTACTGTCTGTACACTGAGAGCTACTCCCATCAAACTACCGTTTTGTTTTCAACTTCGGCGCAATCACATGGCATGGACTGTAGTTCGGACTAACCACAACAGTTTACAGCAAATCTAATCACCAAGGCCGATACCTCAAACCCAAATCTAATCATCCGTCACGTCAAAAATTGTCTAATCCAAGCTCAAGCAATACAGCAAAACATATCTAAGAAAACAGGAGTCGATTACCTTACTTTTGACCCTGAGACGGGAATCAAATCTATCCCCCCCCCTCCAGAAATATTGTTTTATTAATTTTTATTATTTTTTAGTCCAAGACGATGGACAGAGTCCATGCAATAAATTATTCCAACTGCAGTAGTATTTTGTAAATCTGAACAGTTATATCAGACGCCTATTTCCTTGTGTGTAGTTCCTTTAACGACACTGTCATTCAGTCTGACTATACAAGTTTAATGTTACACCGCGTACATTCTTACAGTCAGCACATAATCCAACAATTGCACCTAATCAAACACAATTCATGACAAGTATTAATATCCTACACGTTTCGATACCAGAGTGCCACCCTCAGGGAATTTTCTAGAACAAAGGAATGCAAGTCGAAAACGCGATGCAATACCTAGCTTAGCGTGCTGAAATTGTATTCCTTTGTTATAAACGAGTCCCTGAGGATGGCACCCCGGTGCCGAAACATGTAGGAGTTTGATACTTCTCATTAATTGTATTTTATTAGGAGCAACTTTTGGTTGATGTATTGATTATAAGTCCACAACGCTCAATAATTTAGAGTGAACAATAAACTGGAAAGGGCGTGGAAAGAAGCTATCGCGGCATAATTTAAGATGGAGTTTAGGTAAATGCTTAAGAGACTGAGGAAAAACCACTGAAAACCTGAGGACTGCTGGGGTCGCAGCCAAGATTCGAAAAGTTCGCTTCCCGAATACAGTTCAGACGCGGTATCTCTTGAAGCATCTTACTTGTTAAACATTTCTGTTGGGTTGGAAATGTGAAACTCACCATATGCGGGCGATGTCAGGTTGCCAAACTGTTTCAGAGAGCCGCGGACTGCGCGACGCGGCCCATGTGGAGCTGTTGCAAGACCAGACTCACGTGATGCTGAACGAGTATTGTGCTGCGCGACATAAAGCAAGATTCGGCAAGCTATTGTTACTGTTGCCCTCTGTCGGAAGCCTGAGCAGACAGAGTTTGGAGGAGCTGTTCTTCAGGAAGACCGTGGGCGATGTGCCTATCGAACGACTCCTTGGGGACATGGTCAAATCGGCCTCGGGATAGAGTCACCGAACGCTGCAAATCGTCATAACAATTCATCGCTATTTGGAAGCAAGTGGAATGTGAGCAAGTATTCGATGCTACTAGTTGGTACGTTCTTACGATCAACAACCCGAAAATGTCAACATGGTATAGACAGAACTTAATATATAAGTGTTTGTGGCCATTCTGGATTCCAAACATTTTGACATAATCCGATAATTGGGAAAATACGGCGTATTACATAGCAGCCAGGGGTGCCAAAAGATCGGCATTGTAATGGAGTTGTATATACAGACCTACAAGAATTGAAACGATTTCTTCAAAGAAACCCTGCTGTTTGTTCTGGGGTACTGTGAACTCTTAAGAGGAATATGGCTGAATGAAGGTGTATCTTGTTTCGATGTACTGATTTATTGGATATATATGTACGCAGCTGCAAAATATATGTACCCTTTGTGTTTTAACTGGACTTCACAATCGTTAATAGGATTCAATTTACAAACTTAAAATTCAGCAGCTCAGTAGCTGTCAAATCAACTGTTGATGCATTACGACCTCCCATGGAACTTCTTGGTTGGGTACTGGGGTTAATACATCAACACTTCCTGATGTACGAGTACAAACCCAATATTAACTGCAATGCATTACACACAACAGAGAATAGCGGCCAATGCTGGCCTACCTTCCATCACGCGATATGATCTGAGTGAACGGTTGATTCGACAAAATAATGTCTCTGTGTATATACGACGTTCGGTCACAAAACGCAATTCTTTATCTAATTTTGAACAACCTGACTAGATAATGATGATGGTGTTAGCCGTATCTGTTTTCCGTTTTGATCCCTTTTTCTCTTATATTTTGGTGTCAGGTAATGATTAGTAGGTACCCTTCAAAGCAAAGTGATTACTGTAGGTGCTTAACGTTAAAAGATTCTGAATTGTGCCTAATCATTGTACTCTTTTCGTATGATTGTGGCATTACACAGCGACTGTTTCCCTGCACAGATTTAATCAAGTCTACGTAACATGGGCGAGAAGTCTTCACACAGAAGATACACCTGGATATTTGATCATAAATTATAAAAATTTCGTGGTTCAGATGGTTATAACGGACGTCATAACAAGTTTCTCTTGGTCTTGTTCAGCGGTGAAAGAATAAAAAAATTTCAGCGTCGAATGCACCTATCTACGGCTCGCAATTTTGCATTTTGTATTTTTATGCTTGCATTTATGTGCACTACGCAGAGGACATCCGAATGCACAAATTATATGAATGACGTACACCGTTAAATTGGTACCCTGTCATATTATTCTTGTACGGTGAATGTAGTGCATTCTGTTCACGTGGAAAATCCTGTGCATCTTGGGAATAACAAACCGTCTGGTCAACACAAGACTGTTCCACTTCACAGTTCTATCAACTGATATCAATACACAGACAAATATATTCAGTTACTTAAATAAACATACCTTGCGAGCAACACAAATACTAATTATTCTGACGTGGCAATTTAGTTCTCAAGCACTGAACACTATTACAGTGTTTATTACCTTCACACAGTACGCTACACTACCCTACACTTTCACGCTGCCATTTCAAAGCCTGCATCACGGATTACACATCATAGGAAACGGAAGTGACTCAGATTTATACCAGAGAGTAACGAAATCGCATCGTTACATCTCCGTATGTGTCCTTAACATTTTACAATACTAGCAGGTGTACATTTACTGTGATTTATATGCACGTAGTTATATCCGTCCCATCAAATAATCCTCCATGAAAAGAAAAGTGTAGCTAAGATGAGGAACAAATTCCTCGTCTGCTGTGAAACCCAAACATTCCAAGATCAAATGTCAAAATCTCGCCACTGGGCCCCACAAGGGTAACTTGGCTGAGAACATTGGGAGTGGGGAGGGCAGAGTTGAACATATGTATTATGAACACTAATTTACGTAGGATTGAAGTTAGAAAGTAGCCAAGAATCTATTCTTAGGTAGGAGAAATATTGGATGGGCATTTGCCCCCCCCCCCCACACCCTAAAAACCACAACTTGCGCCTACGCTGGGCTCTATTCCATGAATCCAGCCCCATTTGTGATAAAATTTCATATCTCCCCTTCTAGATATTATCTCCATATGGCCTTTTTCCTTCCAAAGTTTCCAAATATCCGTATTTCTTAGTTCCACAATGTATGCTATGTTCTTCCTCTGATTAGTCACTTGTGTATCTGGTGCACAGTAAAAATAAAGCCCCTTATGTAACATTCTCTAACTTCTGCCTACTTGGGTACAGTTGCACTAGAAATGATAGTATTTGTCCCCTTTCATATTATGTATATTTGTCTTTTTTCGAATTTAGTGCACTGCTGAAAAGTACATTGAATTAATCTAAACACATTGGCATAATTCATAAATATGAACAGAACAAGATTTTAGGAAGCATGGTGGTAACAAAATTCCAAGATTTCTTCACACACTTGCAAAATGTTCTTTCAGGCACAATCTTGATAAGGTTTGCAATAATTATCTGGCTCATTTATTATGCTGCTGAACACACTACCTAATTGATCCACAAACCAACACCTACCATGCATAATGTATATCTAAGTAGCTCTCATCAGCTTTCAACATGAAACCCAAAAGGAACTTGAAGAAAACATTCTTCCATTCTCTGTATCAAGTGCATGTTTCTGCGTGAGAGGCACTTGAATGAAAATTCACACTACCAACTAGTGTAAGCAAATTCCATCACAAATAAACTGGCCTGCTCTCCCAAATTCAAGTGCACCACAGCAGAATCCTGTGCAAAAGGGCCTAAGTCCGGATCATATTTCCATGTCTAGTGTTTGTGGGCAGGTAGTCAATGCTGCTGAAGCTCTGTATTTATATCATGCGAATTTTGGCTCCACTTTCTACTTCTGAAACTTCATACAATACTAGTCATAGACTCTGAACTAACTACTCACACAACGAAGCACAGAATGCACATCTGTAGCAGGGCACTCTTTGCAACATAACATTACACAACACGGCATGCTGCCACAACACCCAAATTGTACAACGAAATTAATCTGCGACTATTTCTAGTGTGATTTTAGCAAGGAATATATAGCTCTCCGATGATGGTCTTAGGACCGAAACATGTCGGAGCGTTTTTAAGGTTTTAATGTGTAAATTTTATACATGTGCAGTGGTTGGTGTAATAATTGAGTAACTCGACAACATGCACGGTGTAACAATAAAAATATCTGAACTGTTCAGACATAATTGGCCCCCATGCCCTTGGTGGGTGAAATATGGAATGATGATTAGTATGGAAATTAGCTACAGAATTTAATTAACCATCCTTTATGTGTATTGAATAATGGCAGCACCTTGATGCCAAAAACCTGGAAGATCCATTCTTCACAACATAAATTACTAAAATTTGTGACCATCCATCAATATTTCCTCCAAGATCATCCACAATCTTCCCCTAACACCTGTCCCTTTTCAAGCCCTACTCACTGTTGTACATCCTGCCACTTCCTCTCTGCACTCTCTTTAATCTCTTAGTCATAACCTGTCTTCCTGCTGCTTTTCTCCTGTCATTCCATTAACTGTGAGTCATGGAATTTCCACAATGTAAATAAAGGAGGGTCTTTATTACAGATGACCAAGTTATCTTTATGGTTCAACAGTCCATTGTGGGCCAGTGCCTTCTCATTGTTGACGATTCACTTACTCAGAAACCTCAATAGGATTCCTCTGTATGATTGATCAGCCTCAGGCAAATACCTGATAACACACAACACTCACAACAGACATCCATGCCTCCGACAGGATTTGAACCTGCAAACCCAGTAAGCGAATGACTGAGGACCCACACCATAGACCATGCAGCCACTGGGATCGGCCTTCACCTGACCAATAATGTTGGTCATTTCCTGCCAATATTTCAATTTATAATGAATAAGGATCCACACATTCTAATTCAGTCTACTGCAGGAAATACTGGGGTTTTTACTCACCGTATTTAAAGCAGGTGACGGGAATGGTATACTTCAGCTCACAAACATCTGTCACATCTTAACATACATGCTGCTTATGGCATATCGAAGTGACATTTATGAACTATACACTTGCCCAACAAGTAAAACTTACATGGGGTCAGACCTGGTAAAAAGGAAAGTACAAAGCAAAAACTGTTTGGACGATATACATACAGTACAACTCAACTGTTTTGCAATACTGAAAATGCCACAATTTCAACTGAACCAAACATTTCATTCGACAGGTACTCAAATAAATGAAGAATGTGTACGCCAACAACTCCATATGGGATGCAGTATTATTCTAAGCATGTCTTCAAAAACAATCCTTACATGGTAACAAAAGTTAGTACAAAATTTGTAAATGCAGTCATTCATAGAATAACTAGTATGACATTCCATTCCCTTTAAATGTGCTTGTCTCATCTACTATGGCAAAACGTGTTTCACTCAGACAAATATTTAGTCACTTACAGGACATGCACAGTAAAATGTACAGATTTACGTGCTGTCCATTACTGACGTCAGATTTTAACCAGAATTTGGAGGTGTAAACAAACTTTACAAAAAACTCCCCAGTATAAAATGTAATGGAAACCTATTCAGTATTTTGCAATGTTTTGTTACAAACAAGCCAAAATGGTCAGTTAATGCTAGGCTAGAAACACAGAGGCAATTTAATGGCACCCCATCACTAGCCCCACATTTTTTATTTAAGCTAAACTTGTATTTTCGTGACACATTTTAATAAAACTCCATTAACTCACTTCATGAAAATCTTTCTGGTAGAAGCTGAGTAGATGTGGGCACACAGACATGATGAAGCCAATACGTGCTAGTTGCGACTTAAAAATGTACTTCTTTAGCATTCTTTTGTACAGACTTCAAAACCTTACCTTCAACAACAGACACAGGACATGACAAACTGGTAGCATGGAAGCCAGGATTAATAATGTAAATGCTAATTTTAACTAGAATAATTTAATTTTTTTTCATGGTAGAAAACGGAGAATGCATGCTTGCATGGACCACATATTTGCATTTTTTACAATATATAATCCCTTTTTTGTTGAACTAATTACAAAATACTTATACAATTCATTCATTCAAGTGCCAATGTGCAGCTTTTGTCTCAAACCTAGCCTCTAACCACCCCGTTATGTTATCTTGTTTCTATTGCAGGCGCCTCTGTGGTTGAGGCTGACTTGATTACGGACTGCTTTACTTTCAATTGCAAAAGATAAGAAAAAAAAAACTAATGCTTTACTTTCAGGCACTGAAGCCAATGAATGACAAAGATTATAATTGAATGATTACATATGAAAGCTTGCGTTCTTCGAGAGTAATTTCGATTGAACACCTACATTGTTTTGAGATCTCAGACACATTCCCTGTACCTTCGGTCAACCAGAGCTCATAAATTTTTAAGCAATTCATTAATCTGGTTTAAGTAACTAAATAACAATTTTGAACCAGACAAGTAACCAGAAAGGCCTTTCAACATGTAATATGGGATTTTGACAACAAATACTTCAATTTGTAACAACATAATATAACACAATGCAGCATCTTCAATCGGGCCCACTCTCTGCTTGAAAGTTTCTCTTATGAACAGGAAACCATAGTTACTACCATGTGTGGATAATGATATAGATTAAAAACAGGGTAAATATCAGGATTCTGTGGACAAGTTTTTTGTAGGTGAGAATGTGAGGAATTTCTTACAGTTAACCCCCAGAAATAACAGTATCATACCGTGTAACAAATATACATTTGTGGGGAAAAGGGGGGGAATGGTTATAATTTTGAATTCCTTGCTTCGGACATGACAGCATATCTAATGTAAGGGGGACATATACCTTTCTTGTTTGCAAGTTACCATTGTTACTCTACAGAGAATGGTCTAGGATGCAAATGCCTGTTATAGAATGATCATAAAACCATAAAAACGATCATTTTTCCAAGCATTTTCAATACTCTACACATCTTCTGGCAGGAGCCAGTAGGTTTATGAGGTACTTGTAAAATCTGTTGAGGTAGATGAACAATTTAAATCCCAGACCTGTTGGCAGTAATGTGGTTGGGTGTGCCATTGAAACAACCTGGGGATCGAGTTGGATGTGTGGATGCTAGAACGGAGTCATCACTGTTTAAGTATACCACAATACCCTTGTAACAAGAAACTATCACATCCATGTTTCTACAAACCACATCAGCTACTGATCCTTCACCCACACTCCACACTTCCAGTTACACAAGCAATATATACATATACACTGTAATGCCTTCCATTGAGGGCTGTTAAGCCAATCAAGCCTGGAAACAGTAAATTCCTCACATTAGACTAAATGCAAGGAGACAATGTAACCTTGCATTCACAGCACCTTATTTTAATTTTCACCTGAATCTGAAACACTAAGTGAAGGCCTAACTTGCCAATACACAACAAGCTACAATCTTTCCTTGCCAAAAAGAAAACAGTGAACTTTTTTTAAGTATCACACTGGAACACCAAGCTTCAAAAAGGCCAAATGTTTTTCATTTGAGGGATAAAATCTAATGGCAAGTTAGGCCAAGGTCAAGTAAAAAACTTATTTTAAACATGAACAGTAATAGAGATAGAGACAGGTTAATATGGCGTTACCAAAATTCTGAACAACAGAAAATAAACAGCATGAAAAATGATATTCTACAGCTTTGTTTGAACTATCTGAAAATTACCATCAGTTCAATAAAGAAAGAGCAGAACATAAAACGATACTATAATGTTGTGTTTTACAGTACATTATAAATAGAACATCTTCTTGTTGTTTTGTTGTTTGCAATACATCTTTCTACAATCAAATTACTAGTACCAACAATAATAATAATAATAATATTAATAATAATAGGGCCTATTGGTTTTCAATGACAGCTTGTGATATGTTGCAGTTTGCACTCCACACAAGCTGTCTAGACAATGTAACTCTTAGCTTTCTTTTTTCAAAATAATACATATCAGCACCTAAAAAAAAACAGGATGTGTAGTGGGAAGGACAACTGAAAAGTCACCACTTTCATCATTTCAAAATTCATGCTAGTAATGCACAAAATTTTGGTGCTATGTATTTATAAGAAAGAAGTTATCTTATTTAAAGTAACCTGATAATACCTGAGAACAATTTGTACGATGAGTCTTCGCTCCTTCGTACCTCATCATATGGCACTGTCATCAATACCATGCTCATTGTTCCTATCAGCTGCGCTGCAAGTCTTCCAACAAATCAGCATACTCAAACTAAAGAAACCCTCTCCACTGAAAATATATACAGTTTCTTCTTGTGATACTAGCATGCCCAACTACTTCCAAAAATCTTTTGAATTATTTTGAATTTCACTGAATTATAATGCAAACAACAAAAAAATAATCTTAATACCATATCCATCTATAGCAATTTTTAAATCAGATTACCACCCCAAAAATTAAATTCACACCGTTACATTAATGATCAGAAATTTTGAAATGCATGTACATAACACGGACAAGGAAAGTTCTCTGTAACACTGCATATGCGATGTTGTGGAAATATAAAGAACGGTATTATTAATAATGACACACAGTTAGGTATTGGTGATTAATGTAACTATAAACCCTTCCTTCCAGTGAATGAAACAGACATAACTATAATGGGAAAAAAAGTCTAGTTTGGAAAACATAACTCAGCTCAGAAGATATCCCATTAAATTAAACAACATTAATAAAAAAACCTCAGGAAAATAAACCAGTCGATCAATTAGTGAAGTGGTCTGGGGTATAATTTCCATGCCGTTACAGTGGTCCACTGGCTGTGTTATTACTTCTGAATCCCCACAACTGTCTGCTTTATCATGTTCACTCAGAAGCAAACTGGGGTACAGCATTCCTTCCTGTTCCAAAGTGAGGCATCGTTTAGCTGTCCTCATGGCACACAGCTATTTCCACATCTCAAATGAACAACAGTTTACCCTTATATTTATATATATATATTTTTTTTCTTTGAGGTAGTGAATGGGCTTTTGGGTAATGGTTCTGGCATTAGACAAAAAAAAGTCTTATTTATGCTCACAAAGTATTAAAAGTGGGGGAAAATTAAAATTTTGGAGGCCAAAACCATGCCCAGAAATATATGGTGGTTGGGAAGCCAACACACCTACCAAACTGTTATGAAGATATCTCTAATGACAACATGTGAAAAATGAAAGCTAGTCATCCTCAGTTGATACTCCATTAAGAAATGGATTAAAAAAAGCACTCTGCTTCATCTGGAACCACAGACACACAAAAAATAAATAAATAAATAAAAATTCCTGCTTCAAGCATAAAAGGGCAAATCTTGTCAATGTTTCAATAATCAATTTGGAAGAATATTTGTCAGGTTCTTATACTAACTGAAAATTGTATTCAGAAGCTGAAGTATCATTCATTTACATTACGAGTGACCTGGACAACATCCACATGCCGTGCAAACTGACACCTCTCCAAAACAATTCTTGATCCACACAGGTGGGGAAGTAATAGTGTTGCTTTGAGTTTCCAAGCTGGAAAACCCATGAGGTAATTATCATTATTATCATTATTATTAGCATTAATATTATTATTTAAAGCAAAACCTGAGTTCAGCAAATAATTAACAGAGAAAAGAATATTTGTATATATTATAAACATTAACATCCATACTGTAATATTTATATAATAATATATATATGAATATATCCATTTATTATATTAAGCCTATTCAGAACTGTAGAATATGCTGTGCCCTTGTGGATCAACCTACTGACACTGAATGTTTTGGAGAGGCATGCTTGTGGAAGTATTATTCAAACACTCAGTACAGAAGCAGTGTGCTTTTCTAATAAGACTTGCTCTGGCAGTCTACAAATTACAAATTAAAGAAACAGATGGTTTGTATCAAAGAAGAAAAACTGCACAACTACTTCTCAAGCAGTCAAGAGAGGAACTGATGTAACATGGGTCCAACCTTCCAGCTATGGAACAGAGTACTTACAATCAACTGGTAAATTTTCATTCTTTGAATTCTTACATTCTAACATCTTGAAGAGAACAGTGTTTCCCCAGTACAATACTCATTTCTGTATGCATTTGTTACGTTTTCCCCTAAGTATCCCTGTTTCAGTATCATCCAAAGGATTTGGATCACAGAAGACAGCTCAGTGCTGTTTGACATCTGAAGCCGGTTCAATGCAAACTGTTCCAATTCCTTTGGTAGAAATGAAATGTATAATTTGAGCATCACTCAATATTTATAAATTCAATAATATAAGACTGATTTGGGAAAACAACTACTTATATATTTTTCACGGCATTGGAAAAACTTAATTCCCAGTCTTCTAAGTTTCATTCAATATTTTTGTTCGCTTCTTTTGTTTATTATTTATGTGTAGACAGTTTGAAAGTCAATATACTGAACAGATCACAACCATGATGGAATGACAAAGAGAGAAAAAAAAAAAAGGGCAGGCCAGCCGACTAGGCACTGTTCGGGCGCTTGGTGTTCCGTAACAACACAGCCTCGCCTCTAGGAGCAAAAAGGGCACAACCCAACACCCAAACTCTGCCTAGTGACCATGCTAGGCTCTGGGCGTAAACCCAGCATTCTAGATGGAACAGCAGAGAGGAAGGGGTTGCTATGGCCTGAGCTCATTCCAACACGTGATTGCTTAGATTTCAGGCATTGTTACATGTAACAAAAACACTAAATACAAAACAATCATGATCACCTCTGCTAAGCAAGAGACTTTCAAACTACATGCTATGATTTTTTTAAAATTTTTTTTTGTTGCAAGTGTGCTTGATTTTTTATAGGCATAGTTTAATGTCACCTCATAACAAACAAAAAATTCATGAATGATTACACAGTTATGTGTAGTCCCATTTTCCTTATTCCTATTACTCTTAGTTCAAGGTTTTCTTTGTAAGGTCTCCCCTGTAGCATTTTTTGTTTACTGCAGTAATGTCAGAATCCACCTAAGTTTACAGTGTCAGTCGGTATCAGCTCCATTTTCGATCTTGCATTTGTAAAATAAAATAATATTTCTTATATATTTTTATTAGCTGTGTTCGTTCTTATCTTGGAGGGTTTTGGTTTGTGGTGTTTTGTTGTGTTTCCAATCTTTCCAAAATCCAGGTGAAACTTTTAAATGGTTCATTAACTCAAGCAATCCAAAGGAGACTGCAAGAAATACCTCCCATTAAAGAATCACACTCTTTTAGTCTAAACAGCTTTTCATAATTAAAATATGAAAAACGGCTTTAATTTTATGACTTCTGAGCATACTCCAAATTAATGTCCTAAATTTTGAAACTTAAAAAAAAAAAAAGACCTTGAGGCAGTTTTTGATTTGAATGAATTGAAAAACGTTGAGGCTTAGCGGGCTTTCTGCTTGCACATTGGGTTTAATGAGATGATGAAAACATTATGTCAGTGGTTGATCACTTGTTAACACTCTTGCTGGCCGGTATGTATGGACATTGCCTGTTATTGGTCATTCTTTAACTGTAAATAATGTGCAGCTATTTGTTTCTTTCACACTCACTCGGCTAACGTTTTCTTCTCCATTTTTCTGCAACACATAGCTTAAAGAGCTACATGCCGTTTTAATTTTTATATTAAAAAATCTAACAAAAAAAAATTTCTTCCAACAATGTATCAAAAATAAACTTTGTGTAATAACTTTGTTTATAAAGGCAAAAAAGAACCACAATATATTTGCAACAATAGTGGCTCTCTTTTTATTTTAATTTAATTTTTGTACTAACTAAATAACAGGGCGTCCGACGAAGATGGTCATTTCTGAACAACCCTGAAATTGCTTATTTTTATCTTTCACCTCCATAAGAAACCTCCTTAAAATCGAAGGTCTCAAAACACCATTTATACCGAATCACATTATTATAAAATCGACATAATACCCTTCCTCTTCACAGGACTTTTTAAATACACACTTTTGACTGAATGAAAGTTTGGTGGACCTTTCCTTTTACATACAGTAAGACGATACAACGACGAATACGCAATTATCCTTTTTCTACTCCAAGGGACTTTCGACTCCCTTGAGAGAAAAAACATTAATAAACAACTCTCCCCCCTCCCTCAAAAATTAGGGAGGCGGTTAGATTAATGCCATCATGGAATTAAGACAGGGAAGGAGTTAAGAAGGCAAAAGTGTTGCATGTGCAACCAGCCACGCAGTCACTTACCCTAACCCTCACAACATAACTGTTCACTTTGTTGCTAAAACAAAAACAAACAAAAAAAAAAAAAATTCTCATTGCGCTCACTTCCAACTCATTCTCTCTTATAAATCACTTTGTATCATTTTTTCTCAATAAAAAGATCACATCCAAGTGTGATAAGTCCCTGAATCAATTTAAGTAATGATCATGACAGGGAAACGGAGAAACAGCTAGCTGTTTCCAAACCCTGCCATGCTTCCCTTGCATCAAATTCAAAATGAAACCTGAAATCCACTTCAATCCTCTTGCCTACACTCATACACAAAAATTATCCAGATCATCCGCCTGTTAAAACGCACCTGTTAACTACCAGGTCATTAAACAATGAATGATGTACTTAATAGGCGAATTATGCAAAAAAAGTTTCACACAAAATATTATCAGGAACTCAAGATGTTACTTTTCATTTCCCGTTGGTATTTTTTAAAAAATGTTTCTTCGTTCTTCATCATCACATCTTTGGTATAAATGTGTGGGTGTAGTTTATGTTACTTCCTTCTGAATGTATTGAGGTATATACGTTGTTTCAAACTTCCCTTGTGGTTGCCACCACTGCTCTTCCTGCACTCATATCCACACTCCTACTGCTGTGGTGGCTCCCTGCGTGACGATGTCCCTCTTTGACCACCCCTTGCCCCCGCAGGCAGAGGTTGGGCTTGAAGAACCATGGCTCGGATGCGACGCTGAGCCGACTATAATATGACGTATATTATTTATTAGCGCAGAGAAAATAACAACACATTACAGCTTTTAAAGGAGTATGTTCAACACAGCTACATGTTCCTTGCTGAATTATACAAGACAGTTTCACAATTAGCACTTCACTACACAAGAAACACACATAGTAGAACACCTTACTTTATGCGAGTACTGGAGGAGTGCAAACAGATAGTTTTTAAACTCAGCAGTTCAAAGTCCAACTTAGGTCTGTGTTTAAGAAAGATCTATATACCTAAAACCTATTCCTATTTAAAACAACTAATTTAACTTTAATAGAAAAGGTACTAATTATGAAGTAAATTATGTGAAAGATTTCCTTGAATTCAAAGTGACAGAAAGAATGAAGGTCCTCATATGTTGAATAAGACTGACATGACAAATTCTGAGATACGACAAGAAAACATTAAATGAACCCTCTGGAACCAGAATTTGGTGTCCAGTACCAAAGGCCTGGTATATAAAGGCCACACGTTACTTTGCATGTACTTGGCTGAACACTTTAGTGGATGTTTGGTTCTCCAGCGTCACACTGTGCATCGCATGCAGTCAACTTTTGATGCCAAAGGGTTAAACAGCATTCTTCAAACAATTCTACAGAGCGACAAACCTATATGAGTATAGATCACCTACGTGGTAAATGAGACTTGACATATCCAAATCCCACCTTACATAAATCGTCCAAATACAAATATGTTGTGTGTGGAAATACGTTAGCTGGCATGCACAGCACTTACATGTGACTTGCGAGTTATATGTATACTTCCGTTTCACTCATTGCACAGTATTATATCCAGCAGCATCATTACCTGTGTAAATTGTGCTCAGACTGCACTATTTCCTGGTATAAACTACACGTTGTACCCATTAAAAGCATAAGTTATATATATATAAAATCTGCGTGATAAGAGGGTTCTACCATACTATAAAATGAATCTTTGCTCTACTGGGTTGTTAAGAAGCATAGGCTGATAGTTCGATATGCAAAGACCTTAAAAAAACATTATTATGTGAAGGATGTAAGTGGATCACATGCCCATGGTAGCTTGAATGGTGCCAAATACTAGGGTAAGTCAATAAGTATCCGCACACAATTTTTATAATTTATTTTAACAACAGCAGAGACCTTACAATTATATTATTTTTCAATGCAGTCCCCATGCTTTGCAATGCACTTGTTCCAGCGTTCCAGAAGCTTCTGGATGCCCTCAGAAAAAAATGTCTTTGGCTGAGCAGCAAGCCACTCAT
>Ga0136643_10006061_pt1 | contig 17239 bp, 13 predicted proteins | sample TergutLab28metaG_FD_96883 | JGI IMG/M metagenome (GOLD analysis project Ga0136643, IMG submission 96883) | Labiotermes labralis P1 segment gut microbial communities from Petit-Saut dam, French Guiana - Lab288 P1 (version 3) (version 3) | ecosystem: Host-associated > Arthropoda: Insects >... | reverse complement strand
TATACTGCTTTAAAATAATATGTTTGATGTCACTTGTAGACTAATTTGTATTTTCATGGGTAGTCGTCATTCACTCTAATCATGTTTCGATCTTTCTAGAAGCTCGAAACATGTAGAGAGTGAATGACGACTACCCATGAAAATAAAGGATAGTCTACAAGTGACATCGTGTTGGTGGTTTTAAAGGAGTATAATAATGAATTTTCAAATGTATGCGGTAGTACAAAGTAAATTGTCAAACGTATGTTGCAGTATAACATAAAGAGTCAGATAAAAGTGGCAGTATAATTATAAAGTTTCATATGTACGTGGTAGCGTAGTAAATTTTTAAATGTATGTGATAGTACAAAGTAAAGTACCAAATGTACGTTTTAATATAATATAAAGTGGCATATATCTGGTAGCATAACACAAAATGTTAAATATACGTGGTATGATATAATATAGTGTCACATGTGCACGGTAGTGTAATACAGAATGTGAAATGTACCTGGAAGTAATATATAAAGTTCGAAATTTATCTGGAAGTGAAATATAAAGTGTCAAATTTATATGGTAGTGTAATATAAACGTGTTGTAGTGTCTGTATCGTTTGTATTTTTACGCTTTTAACAGATACGATTTTGCTTTATGTTTAATAAAGAAAAATGAAACCCTTAATTATGATAAAGACAGTGCTTATTAGGTTAATAATAAATGAAGGTTTATGTTACTAGGAATAAATTTAAATGTAGTTATAAATGAGCCGCACTTTCTTGTAACGCGCCCTTCTTATTTCTGAAGACATAAGACGGATATTCAAGGAGTAAGGTTCTTCAGATAATAAAAATTAAATGAAAAGTCTTTAGAAGGTTAGTGTAGCTCTTTTCGTTCCAATTAAGAATCATCTTTTCCCCAATAAGCTGATGCATTTGTCCCATCTTGGCATGCGTTTAAATTTTGGATCGAGGTAGAAATTTGGCTATTCTACTTCGCAACCAGTCGCGAACAACCATTTCCACTCCTCATTACTGTGCACTCGGCAGCCTTCTAAGTGTTGCTTCTGCGACGCAAACAAATGACGTGTCGCGAGGTGTGTGATCCTGCAGCATGACGATGCAACCCACACAGCAGCTGCTGCAGTCGTGTCTCCGGCAACTGCTGGACCACCCGCCATATTGTTTGGACTGCTGTAGCGGGAGTGGGAGAGCGATGATTCTGTAATAGTTGGGAAGTGGAAATGGCTGATCATGAGTTGTTGCAAACGGAAAAGGCCGGTAAGTACCGCGATGGAATATTTGAACTCATTCCTCTTTGGGTCCAGTGCATGGAGGTGCAGGAGATCTTTGTTGACAGCTAATGGTATCTCAGTGGAAGACATGAGCTACAGATAATGCTGTAATGACTTCTTACTTAATTTTTATGACCTGGGAAAACTTACCTATTGAAACCCCTTCTTACTATGGCTGTAAGTACAACAGATTCAAGTTACATAAAACAACTCAACTTGGAGTACATGTAATTTGACGGTGCCTTCTGTAGCAACCGTGCGTTAATCTTATAATATGCATATTGCTGCAGTGCAATATAAATGGCTTTTGATATCACAGCAATTAAAGTTGCATAATCGTTGAGAATTCTGCTCGATTTAGTAAGTTCTGAAACGCTTGTATTTAAAATTAAATTGGGAACATAAGACACAAACCAGAGTTCTACCTAGATATACAAGCCGAGACAGAGAACTGAATAACAATGTAAATGTAAATTTAAAATTTATCACAATTTTTAAAAAGTAATATCCAACTACAGATGAATACTATGTCTTAAAAGTAATTAAAAGTTTATTCGGAAAAAATAGTGAACAAAGTTAGCATAAACAAAGTTTTTAGGTTTAATGTGATAATGGAGTTTGCACAACCTATGACTGATCGTAACGACCGACATTAACCTTGGAAACTATGTTGAAGAATAGGTTGTGTTATATATGGGAAGTGCAGTACTGGGTTTGTGAAGAAACATTAATGCTTGCATCTTTAACTTTTAGTTTATGCACGTTTGCAGTCATCAGCACAGCACAGCTTAATTTACTGCAACTCGAAATACAAAACCTCCAACCGAAACACACGTGTGAGTGTCACACCGCACGTGGTCACATCAATTAAGCTGTTACAACACACGCACAGTGCAATCAAATAACTTTATTAACACGATGTGTTGCGAACTACCTGCTTTCAATCTTGGGCTTTCCGAATCTGATTCAGTACACAGTCGTTCGGAAACAGGCAATAACACCTATAAGAGAACTACATAGAAACTGTAGTTCCACAATGCACAAATTTGCAGTATGAATAGAAATGCGGACTGGTAAATAGTTAGACGTATCGGAACACCTTGCAGCTTCTAGCTTTAGGTATGTAGAGTCCAAAGCAGTCTAATTGCATAGACTGAAGAAGGAAGCAACAAGATCTTCCGAAATCCGGAAAATATTGACAAATCGTGTCCAATCTTCATCGACGCCGCTGTGAGAACGTAAAATTTCGCAATTTGTAACATTATATACCCATTTATATGGGAAAAAGTATCTCAGTTATTATGACAAATGCAATTTTTAATAAGCCGACTGTCCCCTCCTACTCAGAGTCTAGCAGTAAGTTTAAATATTCGTCTTGGGAAGATAAGAGTTCCAGTTGCTTCCGCACGTACCATGATGACACCTTGAGGGGTGGGAGGTAGAGGTGGAGCTCCACCCGGTCTTAACCTTGGCACTAGATGCAAGGTTCACACCCTAACCGCTTTTCTCCGGAAGGGTCCCCGGTACCCATTAGGGAGTAAACAGTGGAGCACATAGCCGATCTGGAAGCTTTGAAGAACAAAAAACTGTACCAGATTCCAGAATTTAGACCTCGCATCTTCCAGCACACATACTAGCCACTATACCCACTGAGCTATCCCGGATCCTCACTCTCTTAGCACAACACTAAACTCGCCATGAAATTCGGTAGTGTTCCGCAATAATAAAACTGAGTGTTGGACACAGCTAACTTCAGTGTCAATTTCCGTCGTCGTGACAGGAAACAAAATATCTCGGGAAGATGGGTAGGTCTATTCCAAATACGGCAGCCTGAACAGCTCAGCTGGTGTAGCGTCTATGCTACAAGATGGAATTCAGATGAATCACTGCTACTATACCGGCAGGATTAAGGGGGTTTACATTTTCTAAAAAAAGTCAGGATCAGCACTGGGACCCTGCCAGCTTCCTATTAAACGGGTACCAGGGGTTCTCTATCCGGGAGTAAATCAACCAGAGCGTGAAGCTGACCACTCCACCTGTAGCTAAGGTTAAGAATGAGTGGATCTATACATAATTTCATTGAACTATATCATGACCCGTACAGGGACAAATTTACCTTAACTTTGAATGTATCCTGAAGTGTGCTCAGAACTTTTGGAAGAAAAAAGGTGCCTATAGAGATTCGTGTTATGTCTTACTTGGTGGTTTTTTTCTGTATTGTGTCAATTACTGATATTGTTGGGGTATTTATAATGTAAGGATGACATGAGGGTGACCTTACCTTTCACATTGCCTCAGCGTCCAGCTGGCGATGATCCATAAGGAAACCATAAAAACCAGCAATACAGTGCCAGGGCAAATTGTCATGAGGGTCTTGAGCACAAATCTTGTGTTAAAGTTGATGCGATTGAGAGCACCAATACTCCTGGACGAAGCGTCAGTGAACAGTTTACTGTGAAGAAGCATGACTCTGCAGATGAGGTAGAGACGGAGGAACATGGGTAGGGACAAGGTCACATCGTACGGTACCCACGTCGAGCCGATGTTACCGCCTTTGTTGGCCAGTTTAGTGGTCCACAGGAAGTAGTACTCGCCCGGAATTGGGTGCACCGCGCAGATACTCAGCTCCAGAGCTATCTGAGACATCCTCTGCCACGTCATTGCGATCCGCCAATCGTCAGCACAGTTGTCGATCATGAACAGCTGAAAGAAACACAGAACTATGAAACACTGTGACTGTTTGAGATTGAAATGGACGCACACTGCGACACAGCTAACAGGAGTCCTTTAGATGAAGGAGCAATGGAAAACAATGCAAGAAGAAAAGAAGGAAAAAAAGATAGTCAGTAATTAATAAATACATGTGAAATGAAAGAAAATAGTTTAGCCGGCTCGATAAAATTACATACAAGAGACGTCGTTGAAACGAAGATGGAGAATGGAAGTAACAAGAAAAACACAAAGAAGCGAAAAGAAAAAAGCAGTAATATATACCGCGACTGAGTTAATCAATCAATAAATAAGTAAATAAATACAGAATTTGACTGACTTCAGGTTTAAACGTCAGTTAAGAGGTTTTGTTGTGACGATCATGAAAAACTGGTTGACGTAATTAAATTGTGGCCGTCTGTGGACTTGGTTACCAAAGTGTTAGAAAAACCTGCTTACTCCATTTTCATTTCTACCCTGAAGATGGAGGCAGCGCTCTTCTCTGATACGCTAATCACCTACTAGACTACACACTTTCACAAACCAAAAGCAAAAATCTAAGTCTTAGAGCAATGAAAACGTCATATTGCAAATACTGCCTTAAGAAGCGACTATACTTTTAGAACTCTAATATATCAGTAATAACCAGATAGCGCTATCATTTATGGGACTGCAAATTCTTCTCATCTCGCATGTAGTATTTCAAATTCCTATCAAACCACGTTACGTGTCCTATTGGTCTAAAATTATACGCTCCCCCGTAAGGAGTTATGGAAAGTAACGCCTGCTTCTTATATTAAGCGTCACACAGGTGCAAGAGAAGTTGCCGCAGCGGAACGGCGAATTGTATATCTTGACGAGATGGAAGTGAATTACAGAACTGTGAATGAACAGGAGTCCACAATGACGGTCAACTTTACAAACTAATACCATGAAAATACAATGCTAGTAATAATTGTAACAGTAATAATAAACAACTTCCATCCGTCCGTCGTTAAAGAAAAAGTGTAAAAATTGTCAATTTCAGAAAACAAAACTGGGAAACTACCTCAATTTTGTTGTTAAATGCATGTAAAACCAAAAGCCCGGGAAAGTCCAAACTAGTGCAGCGGCCAAAATACTGGGAAAAATTAACGAAAAAATCCAATCGCTGTGAGGAAACTGAAAATAATCGTGATGTCGATATCAGGATATGGGAAAACAGACTGGGGAAAGGCAATTGTTCGGGAAACACCCAACGTTCGATTACAGCATACGAACTCAAACTGTGAAGCGCAAGCTTTGATTAATGTACCCTTCAAGTCTGGCAACTTCCTTCAAGTCCGCTTTGCCTATTCAGACTGGGGTTATTATACTGCAGCGTGAATTCAAACACTACTGTACAGAGCGGAAAACATAAATTTGGAATCTGTATTCACCTCATTTTGTGTACCACATAAGGTAATTATAAACTACGCATTTTAAGACTAAAATTAACCGCACTTATACTAAAATAATCAGCTTTTACTGTGCAGTAAACACTCTCCGTTTCGGTTATAAAAATCAGTCAGTTAATGCTGTATAGGGAAATAGAGGCTGTTTTTTCTGAGATCCGTTCAGAACACATAAATACACTGTGTTGGCAGAAAGTTTAATTTTTAATGTTAAACCTTGCAGTACATAAAGTAACCACTGGGCTTTAAAGGGTTGAAGGACAGCTATTGTATTACTTAAGCCCTTTTTACATCTACGAGTGAGATTCAAAATCCTCGCTGTGCTCCGGGTCATGGCATACTCACCCCCATCTTTCAACCACCCTTATGAAGAGCTTCGTCTATCAGGGATAAAGTGGAATGAGGTGGGAGAGATAACTCGTACAAGCGGACTGCTTGTTGGCGGGGTAGGGGGGATGAAGACCTGGGTAGGTTTCCGTCAATTAATCGACCACGCTAAAACCGATCCGCTCCAAACCGAGGCCACTACAAATGATCATGTCAATCCTCACTATACATATTTTGTTTAGATAACGTAACACACGATATTCTCTGTTGTAACAATGAGAAAAAGTCTTTAGTTAATTAGCACTAACGAAGCAGCAACTTAACATTTCTCTTTAACAGGCTCCAGTAATGTAGTAATTAGGCTAGGGGCTGGATGCCCGATAACATGTGGTTCGATTCCCGTCAGGGAAAGTAATTTTTATTTTCCCCCAGACGTCTATACCAAACCTAAGGTCCGCAGAGACTAATACTTAGTGGGTACCGGAGGCTTTTTTTTCCAGAGGATAAGGCACGTGGGATGTGGAGATGAACATTCGCCTCTATCGAATGTCAAAATTAAGAATGTGGCTCTAAAATTTCACACCCCCAGATACCTTTATGGCGTGATAGGGACAAACTCTCCGTTTCAACACACAGGGTGTTTCAGGTGGAATCTGTCATACATCGTGAGAATATTGCTTAAGTTAAATTACTAAGGTATAACAAATAAATATGCTATTCTTTCTCTTCAGTTTTCAGGCCAACACAGATGTACATTTAAGGAAATGTGAATGCGTTTTCCTATATAATACAGGCAGCCACGTATTTCTTCAGTGTATATACTTTTTTTAGCAGCATGATCCTTCGAAGCGTCGGTAACAATTTACCAATCTACACGGTGTTATATAACAGAAGACTCAGGTCATTATCATCACCGTTTTAAGGCCGTTCCAAAGCTCACCGCGAAGACCCGGGTTCGATCCCAGGCCAGTCCATATGGGATTTGTGGTGACAAAGTGGCACTGGGACACGTTTATCTCCGAGTACTTACGTTTCCCCTGTCAGCATTATTCCGCCAGTGATCCATACTCATTAATCCATTATCAATGCCATAAATTCGCAGCAGCTAAGAGTGTTGTTAAATAAGACAAAAATCAACGCCTTTGGAATTTCGAGTTTCTCAGGCATATCGATCTGTGATAAGACAGTGATTTCACGAAGCCGAGAAAGTTTACGAGTACACCACGAACACTGATGACATTTTAATGACACTGAATATCTGACATCATAAAATTTTAACTTCGGCACCATGTCTTCGATCAGACAGTTATGACGTATACACGCTATTGATTGTGAACCTCTTACGTTTCTTTACCATGTCGGGCCAAAACACGCACGACAGTCCAGGGCACGCTACGTAATTCTGCGTTGCTACGTGCTGCTTGTCTAGGAATATAAAGTGCGGGAGAACTGGGAATGCCAATTCCTCCTATTTCCTCTTGAGGCCGCAGTTCCTAACGCTAACCCAGTATTCAAGTTAGCTTGCTCTCAATTAAATTATACTCCCTTCTCTCCCTTGTACAACAGGGAAGACGGTTAGACAGGAAATGAGAACGACACAGGAATAAGTGCGAGATATAGCTTCCCTGGTGTCTGACTTTTGGAATCTGAAACGTTTGTCCTTCCGTACAAAATTACAGGAAGTATAATCTAATACTCTAATGCACAGAAAATATAGCACTCTTTAAGTTAAGAAAGTTATTAAATTACAGACCACTTCGCGTACCACGAACAAGTGAAATTACTTTTTAATTATTCAGTAAGATAAAAACACAGGAAATTTCGTTGCCAAAGATCGATCGTTTCAAGATGGATATACCAGACACTGAGCTTCAGAAGCTGGTATTATGGAAGTATTAGTCCCGAAAACAGAGAATAACTGAAGATTGTAATGGAGTTTGTATCCCGAAAATGATGAAATTATACTTCCAATTAGTCCACCATATTTTAACTCATATTGGTTTTCAATATGTGAGTTCGCAAAACAGTGTCCATATGATGTTACGCCGTACTGACTACCAAATGTTACCCAGTGACCTGCCGACAACGCGAGTTATTCAAAGAACCGGATTCATGTCTCACTTTTCAAAATCTTGCTACAATCCTGATTTTTGCAAAGCAGTGACAAAAATTCATCGTTAATTGAAACACCGCCTTCACTAGGCTTCAAAAGAATCACCACTTATTATTCCGAGAAACAACGGCAAATCATAAATATAAATTTACTGGTCCTCAATACAGCATAGCCGACATACAGCATCGGCAGGGACTTGTCATGCACAAACAGCAGTCACACATCCATCAGATAACTCTCCATTGCAAGAGCGTTTAATGCACAAAGTCCCCACATGAGTCAGTTGCATTTTCCACCGTATTCAACAGTGAGTCAGCCCCATTTTCCACTGGATACAACACTGAGTCAGCTGCAGCTTCTGACATTTTTTCTTTCGAGTTTCGTCGTAAAGATATACTCCCATTTCCGCATCGCTATTCCAAATAGAGAATTTCCGAGACATTCCTCAACAAAGTTAGCAGTCGCTCAGTCACTGTAGTGACCAGGATACGAGAAGGATGTCCAAGGTATCGTAGTCCGATTCCCGACTGGGGCAATAATTTTTTGTCTTCTAAGCCAAGAGCATCTGGGTTCCCACCCAGCCTCCAATTCAAGGGCCACAGGTTGTTCTCCCACAAGGACTACAGCGGTGATACTATCAAGCTGACAACTGACCTGGCCGAGGTAAAACAAATGAGCACAGCTAAACCCCCAAGACCCCAAAGGGCTTCGTGGCATGCACGGGACCAATTACTATCCAAATATTTATTTGAATCGCATCAAAAACCATGTGACTGACAGCAAAGGATGCTGGAAATACTCCACTTTATTAGGCGGTATGGTGAACCGGAGATAATGCGAAGTGTCTGCATACATGACACGTGAATTTGTACTGGAGACAATGCGACAGTTCTGCGTATATGATACGTGTCAGTGAACTGGAGATAATGTGACAGTTCTGCATATATGGTACCTGGCAGTGACCTGGAGATAATGCGACAGTTTTACATATATGATACCTGGCAGTGAACTGGAGATAATGCGACAGTTCTGCATGTATGATACGTGGCAGTGAACTGGAGATAATGTGACAGTTCTGCATATATGACACGTGGCAGCGAACTGGAGATAATGTTACAGTTCTGCATATATGATACCTGGCAGTGAACTGGAGATAATGTGACAGTTCTGCATATATGATACGTGGCAGTGAACTGGAGATAATGTGACAGTTTTGCATATACGGTACCTGGCAGTGAACTGGAGATAATGCGACAGTTCTGCATATATGATACGTGGCAGTGAACTGGAGATAATGTGACAGTTCTGCATGTATGATACGTGGCAGTGAACTGGAGATAATGTGACAGTTCTGCATATATGATACGTGGCAGTGAACTGGAGATAATGTGACAGTTTTGCATATATGGTACCTGGCAGTGAACTGGTGACAATGCGACAGTTCTGCATATTTGGTACCTGGCAGTGAAGTGGAGATGATGAGGCGGTTTTGCATGGATGGTATGTGACAGTGAGCTAGAGATGAAGCGACAGTTTTGTATGGATGTTATGTAACGGTTTACTGGAGACAGGGCAACAGTTCCGTCAGACCACACTACAAAGCTCTTGTAATGCACAAGTAATCGCACTGCATTTTGATCGGTAATATTCCCATATATATTTGCTTAAACACTAATCGCTTCGAAATGCTTTTGAAACAAAATTCCTACAAAAGTTTTTTTGTGTTTTAAAATACGAGTGCAAAACTTTCCTGGAAGGGCTAATCGATATCACGAAGAATATCAAACAAGGTAGTTTGGTTTGAAGCCGAGATTCAATCCGGGACTCCTGAATAGAAGTGACTATGTCGCAACGCTATATCGTCAGGGACTAAATGACAGCAAGTGCAAATCTGTTAACATTAACTGACAACAACGACATAAGTGATCTGATTGCACTATGACGCTTCAGATATCAGCAGTGAAGACACTGAACGGGGCTGCTTTCAGAACAGAAGGAATATGAGTCCTTGTAAGTGTTCAACAGAGTATGTAAACCGGATAATCGACCATTCCTGGAATCATTCGTTCAGAAGTGTTGCAGAAATACAGACTAGCCTACAAGCGGTCTCTCTGGGCGTCTCTCGGATTACGTGCTCCTTTCCGGTCGCATTACGCCTAGTGTACTGCGTCCTTATCTGACTCACACAGGCATCAAAGGAATGCTCCTGCTGCTGTTGTTCCTTAATCTGTACGTATCAATCACCGAGAGTCTGCAACAGCATGTTCCATAAGATAAATAACTTTGTACATCAGGCTGATGGCTTATGCTCTTACGTCCACAATGGGCTCTAATTACACGTGCTGTACAAGGCTGAGACAAAGACAAGATTTCTTCACATGTGTCCGTTTACAGGAGAAAAGTTTGTTGATACTTAATGTGATTTAATAGAAACAAAAAGCGACGTAGAAAGAATGCTGGTTTATATGTGATCAAAAGTAGGCTTATCAAACGAATTTACATATTTAGGTACAGAGGTTGAAGGTAGAGAGCAACGGAAGCAACACTACGGCGAAAGGAGACCACAATTTACCAGGCAATTGATAAGGGACTGATAAGAACACCAAATTACAACTTCAAATTGTAGACACTGTAGTTTCGACACTGATATACAGAATGTAGATCTGCGGGATGGATAGCGTTGAATAATTTGTGGTTTTCAGATACGAATCTGAAGTATGAAAATCCAAGCAGCAGAATGGGAACTAGGTACAGACATCACTTAGAGGGAAAAGGGTGCATTCTGATCTATTATTATGGTCGTTCGTAATTAAATTAAATTTAGAGATATCAAATATATGTCTGAAGGCAGAATTATCACAAGCACAGGAGCGCTAGTATAGCAAAATCTGAATAAAAATGTTGGAAAAATACCAAGCTATATTTGACCACAAGACAGTAACACTTAAAAGTCATATTTCACACTCCATCCAATTCATTTAGTGCATTAAGTATGGGGGACTTCTCACACGAGGAAGTAACAAAGCCACACACTGTCTGTTTTAAGGTGCTGTGCTACAAATCGGAAGGAAGTTGGTTCGATTCCAGATGGTGTCATTGGAATTTTTCATTGACATTATCCTTCCGATCGCACTACGGCCCTGGGGTCGACTCAGCCTCTAACATAAATGAGTACCAGGAATATTTCCTGGGGATAAAAGAGGTCGATGCGTAAGGCTGACAAACTTACCACCACCCTGGGCCATTGTCACATAACCTGGGAACCTTAACTCCCTGGAACTCTCTGGGCATCTCGTGCCTGTAATGGGACTGATTTATCTTTTTACTGTCTGTTTACCGGTGACACTTCCAGACCATAGTAGACTATTATAATAAAGCAATTTACAGTTTGTCTGTGTACTGACCTGCACTTCCAGGCCATGATAAGCCACGATAAGTCCCAGAAGAATCACAGTCGACACAGAGATGAGAGTCTTCAGCGCCGTCGAATAGAAAGACGCCTGCAACAGAAAGGAGTTGCGTCAGAAGAAACAAAACATTTTCGTTGACAGCTTGCCAGATTAGTTTCTAACTACATACAATTAAAACCAGGTTAATTAACGAACAGAATTTTTATGTCTGTCTTTTTTAAATTAAGAAATAACTTAAGATCAAATATGTGTTGACCCAAAAGGTAGTTCATGCATAAGGCTTTTATGTCATGGCAGACTGTTTATGGTGAACTACGCGCGCGTGCGTGTATATATATATATATATATATATATGTAAGCATATCGGATGTAGTTACTGTCAGTGTCTGACAGATGGCGTTAATCCTCGCAAGGCTTCTAAAACAAACAAAACGGGTTGGAAAAATAAAGAGTAGATGTGGACAAATTATATGTGAATTCCTACTGATTTTTCAGTCGACCTCTTCCTTTAACATGAAAGAATGCTGAAGTAATATTAAATATCGTCGAGACAGATGAGTAGACGAAACACCGTACAGTAAATATGTTGTGGGCAACATTGGGTGGACATAGAAACCTCTCGAGACCGTGCCGTCTCTTGTCGGATACTACTGTTCCACACTGCTTAACTCTGACCCCTACCCATCCCTTCATACCTCACCCCCCTCCTACCCCTTCTGCCACCAGCAAAACACAGCTACTCAGTAATTACACTTCTCTTATAATATACCTTCACGAGACGGATGTGTGTCTGTATGTGTGCGTAAGCAGTGTGCGTGTCAGCACACATCGGCAAATATGTAGCCTGTTTACTGCATACAACTGTCTGAAAGTGTATATTTTCCATTTTCTGCAACATAATCTAAAGCAATATGTTGAAATAATCACAAAACGTGAATTATTAAAATCTGTTACATCATACAGTGCTAGTGCTCTGAAATATAAACTTCACAGACAAGGACATTGCTAAACCCCGCAGCTATGAGTTCTCCACTTCAATATGCATCAGCACAAATGCATTAAATTCAAAAATACGATAAATGGGGCCACCATACCTTGTTAGGGACGTCACGCAAAGAAAGTGTGAGAAGTGAAAGAGCTCAGCCAGCAGGCCACGGGAAGTTCAGTCTCACCTGTGGTCAGTAATATCGATATGGAGGTTTTTGAAGATTTGGCGACAGATGGTGCTAATGAGAAAACGTCTTTTTGGCTTACATGTTTAGATGAGAAATTCGTTACTTGGAAACGTGGTCCTGAAAACCTTCAAGTATTTTTGTTAATACCCTAAGGAGAACTATCAAATTTACTACGGAATGTTTCTCTCATTTTTTGGACGTCTTTAGTACTGAGGAGAGAGCCTCCTTGGTCACTATGGTACAGAGAAAACAATGTAATGATATCCATCCCCTTGTGTCCAGTCTATCCCATGAACACACACTATTCCTTCTAATAAGACACTTCAGTATATCTTTCAACGCAACATGTTTCGATCGTAAACGATCATCATCAGTCGTTCTCTGCAAAAACCTAAAAGTCACGATAAAATGAGAGATCTTAGGTTACGTCTTATCATTTTGTGTTTCTAATCACTAAGTGTGTGTTGTGAGATATCGGAAGTACTAAGACTTTGCCTTGATAGGGTTTTGTTCGATAGGATTTTGTAGAGAATGGCTGATGATCGTTTGCGATCGCAGGATGTAGTATTGAAGGGAATAATAAACTGGCGTGTTAGACGGAATGGTGTGAACTTATATGATACACAGAAAGCAAACGCACACTGTACGCTATCTTCACAATGAATCTAACCATCCTCCTTCATGTAAAAGGGGAGTAATATAAAGCATGGTTTAGAGCCAGCAAGTTATGTACAATAAAGGTAGAGCTTGGCAGGACTGGAGAAGGTCAAGAAGGTCTTGGTGTCTAATGCTTACCCTGTGTGCTTCGTGGCGTCTATTACAAAAAAGAAGCCTAGAGGTAGTGGGGTACAAAGAGGCAATGATGAGAAGCCATTTGTGTATTGCATCTGTTCAATATGTTAGAGGGGTTTCTGAAATTTTCAAAATAATTAGTGGACGTTACAACATTAGGACTCTCTTTTAAAGCCAAATACGCTTTGCGAAGTGACTTGAGAAAACAAAATCTATTAAGGGCATACTAGAAATATCACATTGTGTTAGAACAGCTCGTGTGAATGTGGAAGAGACCACACTGATGAAACGGGCGGATTCTGGGTGTGAGGTTAAAAGAACATAACTCTAATTTGAATGAAGGGCGCTTTGGTAAGTCGAAACTGGCATTACTTGTCTGTGAAGACGGGAACATGTTTCACTGGACACAAGCTAGTTTTCTACAGTGTGAACCCAATGCTACTTACAGGAAATACAAAGAAACGGCTCACATGCCATGTTCCAACAACCCCATCAGTCAACCCAGTCGGGAGACACCTGTACCTTCTATTTCGTTTTCTTCCATAGGGGAGGAATTCAAATTTGATTTAGGTTAGGTCATTTGTTTTCCTGATGTTATGTGTGTTCCTGTGTTGGGTTTATTACCACCAACAGACGATGCTGGTTGTTGTTATACAGCAATCTCCCGAGTAAGGTCTGTAATCCGTTCCTGAAAATCAGACGTTCTGCGCGAAAAGGCTAACCGGAAGCCCGTTTGCTATTATTTTAAATGGAGAAAATTATGCTGCGGTACGTCAACTCGAAACTCCCTAAAAGGCAACCAGAGCAAAGTAAAACGCCTATACATAAGTATAAAACTGTCATGTTATGATGTAAAATGCTTAAAATCGTCGCTCTCTGATCACCAAACAATTAATATGGTTGTTAAAAGCAGTTGCCTTGTATGAAGTAACAAGTACCGTTGCACAGACAGTTAACATAGGTTACTGAAGTTTGGACAATAAAAACCAAGAGGGGTTCCACCGGGAAAACTTTAACCGGGGAGAAGTGCTGTGTGGTGTGCTTCTATATAACTATTTCGTTTTTATTGAATCTTTTTTATATTTTATTAGTTCTGGTGTACTGATTTGCAGACATATTTAAAATTTTTATATTTTATCAGTGTTCTTAAAAAATTTTTAGGGTTTGCGTATTTGGAATTTATATTTTTAAATTCGCGTGTGAAATAGGTTGATGTGTGTGTGTGTGTTACATATTTGGTCAATTGTGTTTTAGGATTACCGGTTTCACCTGAAGAAGGACGCAGTTTGCTTCAAAACGCAGTATGTTTTTAAGTGCTTTTATGACAATGGAAGAAGTTCTGATACATGCTGCTGACATTACGCAAGGTATGTGGTTGTGCTTGACAGTAACAAAATACCAATTAAAATCCACGTTACATATAATTTTCAAAAGGATAATTCGCGGGATCCGGGATTACGGTCACAGGCACGAAAAGTTTCCTCCTCCGAAAACATCCACACCAGCTACGAGCCAACCAATTCTCCTACTGTTTGGTACTGCCATTCTTGCACAGTTTACCACTCACGTTCACCTAGTGCCGAGGTTAAGAATGTGTGCATCTGAACGTCTATGCCCAATTCAGTGGATAGGACAGTTTTGCCTTTTTTACCCCTGACGGATAATTCGTAGTGCCGGAGAAGTAATTTTGTCGCCTGTCTTGCTGTAGCGATTGTTTGCAAGAAGTTATCGAGCAACCGGTAACTTCGAGACAGTCGGCTCAGTGAGAATGGCACTTCACTGCAGGGCACACATTGATTTGCATCCTGTTTTTCCATATATTTTGACCCACTATGATTTATTAGTTATATTAGACATTCACTTAATCCCGTCGCGATTTATAAGTTTAAGTGTGTACCGTGAAACTTTGTGACAGTTTGGAGGTAAAATGCGCCTTCATAAAACTTGTGCACTATGTCACGGATTGCTGCATTTGCAGTTTTGTGAATGTTGGCACTATTTGGCGGGGGACAGTCCAGTTTGATCCCCCTGGCCCCATTATCCCTGGGAAAACAGGCACATATAGTCAATGGGTGGGAAGCTGGACGCATTCCAGAGCCGGACTTGGAACATATTCCTGCTTCTGTCTCCCTCATCATATATTCTAGTCACTACTGTCCATTAGGTAGCCACGGAGACTCCATGTCGTCTGTACTGCCATCGGATCAGACAAACACAGGAAAGAACTGTCCATTTCCTTTTGTGTCGTTACAAAAACACCATATGTGTGGTGGGGATTCCGGCGCCAGCGGTTTCATTTCACCCACAAGTCGACTGTCATTAACGAAGAAATTTCATGAAACAGAATAGTAGCGAATTTTATTATTTTAATGCTGGAAGTGCTGAAGGATATTACGTCATTTTACTGTCGATGTATTCAGATATGCAATAACGACACCCTTTCATAACGTGAATACTTCATGTCAACCATATTATGTGCACATTTTATCCACAATATTAATATCTGAACAGCACAAACTTGCTTATAGTCATTCAAATGTCATGCAGTCTCTCCGCGTCCCTCAAGAGCATGACAGTTTATTTGCCTAACACAAATTACATATTTAGACTAAAATTAGGAAATATTACGTAGAGTGAAATCTCATTACTACAGGAATATTGTCCAGTTCATGGAATGCGGTAGGAATATTGCAGAGTGGTACTAATTGTGGCATGAATATTTTACAGTGTTATTGAATGTGGCACGAATAACGTAAAGTGCCACTGAAGGTGGAATGAATGATGTACAGAGTCACTGAACGTGGCACGAATATTTTACAGTGTTATTGAATGTGGCACGAATAACGTAAAGTGCCACTGAAGGTGGAATGAATGATGTACAGAGTCACTGAACGTGGCACAAATACTGTAAAGTGTCTCTGATTATGGCACAAATATTATACAATGTCAGCGAATGTGGCACGAATACTGTGTCACTGAATATGACATGAATATTACACAGTGTGACTGGACGTGGTAGAAATATTTCAAAGGGTCAACGAATATATCACGAGTATTGCAAAATGTCACTGAATAACCTATGGCACAAAAGAAAGGCAAGCATTTAATGACAAGTTATGAGCGTCGATCTTGTATTCATTTCTGCCAATGTGTAAGATATCATGATATGTATTAACCCCGTGAGTGTCCGCAAGCTAATTTTATAGAGATACTGGCCACCTGGATAAAAATGAACGAAATGTAAGCAAAAGATTATACTTTTGTAATTTGTCTAATGTAAAATGTTATGTTTAGACATTACATCTCGGAAACTGGCTCCAATTCGTCAAAGGCCAAAAATAGAATTACTGCGTTGGATTTCCAAACTCTAAAGTGGACTACTACTGTCAACATATATATCACACCAGACCATAATGACAAATTAAACGACATAAATATCTCCTTCCACGCACGTAATAAAACATGCGCATTTCAGCCTAAATTTTGTATCATAATACCTTAATTCTGTGTTGTGTTTAGTAGTTGTAATTGTTTAAAAATAATAGTTAAAAAGGGTTATAAAGTTACTTTTCTAACCTCTGTATTTCGCTAATGATGCAGTTCCTGTCGCTTCAGGATAGAGTCTCTGTTGCCTTATGAAATGATGTCTGTCACCTTATGATAGAGCCTCTGTTGCCTTATAATCTGGTGTCTGTCGCCTTATGATATAGACTCTGTTGCCTTATGACCTAGTGTCTGTCGCATTATGATACAGCCTCTGTTGCCTTATGATCTGGTGTCTGTCGCCTTAAGATATAGCCTCTGTTGCCTTATGATCTGGTGTCTGTCGCCTTAAGATATAGTCTCTGTTGCCTTATGATCTGGTGTCTGTCAACTTATGATACAGTCTCTGTTGCCTTATGATCTAGTGTCTGTCGCATTATGATACAGCCTCTGTTGCCTTATGATCTGGTGTCTGTCGCCTTAAGATATAGTCTCTGTTACCTTATGATATGGTGTCCGTCGCCTTG
>Ga0136643_10006057_pt1 | contig 17242 bp, 6 predicted proteins | sample TergutLab28metaG_FD_96883 | JGI IMG/M metagenome (GOLD analysis project Ga0136643, IMG submission 96883) | Labiotermes labralis P1 segment gut microbial communities from Petit-Saut dam, French Guiana - Lab288 P1 (version 3) (version 3) | ecosystem: Host-associated > Arthropoda: Insects >... | reverse complement strand
TGAAGGATAAAAACCAACTAGATGCCACTTATTATTTTATTGTACTTCTTATAGGCTCAACATGTTTCGGGCACTACTATGCCCATCATCAGGAGCTCGCGACTATGTTGTTGATTACCACACTGGTCGTTTCGTTCTTGGTTTGCTGTAGGTTGGAGGTTAGGTGCGGTTAGGCTGGAGTAGTGTGCAGTAGGCTGCAGCCCGGACACTACTCCAGCCTAACCGCACCTAACCTCCAACACACAGCAAACCAAGAACGAAACGACCAGTGTGGTAATCAACAACATATTCGCGAGCTCCTGATGATGGGCATAGTAGTGCCCGAAACATGTTGAGCCTATAAGAAGTACAATAAAATAATAAGTGGCATCTAGTTGGTTTTTATTCTTAGCAGCTTGTTTAATTTCCGGTTCTCTTCTTTGAATTAGAAGCGTCAGCCTCTGTAGGTCTGTGTACAGTACATGTGTACTTTGTGAGCAGTTCCGAACATAAGTACAACGGACCGGCGTCATAATATGAGTCACTCAATTTCTTTCACCCTGTAACTCTGTGCCAGACTTCCCAGCACTTTTATTTTTAGGACTGTACTGGCCTGGAAGTAGCATTGGAGTCCCCATAAATTTCATCATCTGACCTCCATTATTATTAAATGACACCTTATAACTATCTTATCTAATTACGACCGCCGGTCCCAGTTGCCGCGCGGTCTAAGGCTACGTCTGCAGTCGCTCGCCTGCTGGGATTGTGGATTCGATTCCCACCGGGGGCATGGGTGTCTGTCTGTTGTGACTGTTGTTTGTTGTCAGAGTTCTCTGCGACGAACTAATCACTCATCCAGAGGAGTCCTACCGACTGTGGTGCGCCTTGAGTGTGACCTTGCCCACGAGGGGGAGGGGGTGCTCAAAAAAAAAAAGCACGACCGGAACCATATTCGTATTATCGTTCATTTTCTAAATATTAATTCAAAGGTTTCATAATAAGTAGCTAAACACAAAAAAATGCATTATATAGCCCCACAAATAATTTATTTACCAACGCGAAATTTTATTACAAATCTTTGACATGCATAAGACATTAAGTAGGTACAGTGTACTAACTTCGACTAATGCGCTTTATGCTGGAAGGATTATAAGCTTTTGGGCAGGTTTCCTTTTACAATCTGTAAAGTTTGCATGATATCACAATGGTGTTTTCCACACGTCATTTCAAGCACATATTTTATACAGATATGATAAGAAAAATGTCGCCAAATTATTTTGGATAATTACGACTTCCAGGCACAGTGACCCACAAACAAAACCCAGACTATATATCACAAAGAAAAATTTCGATTCTTATAATAAAAGCCAACAAGATGCTCTATTTCTCAACTTTATTTTGGTAAAGAACTCTGCGTTTCGGGCAGACTTACTGTCCATCATCAGAGTCTTAATACTGTTTTCACAGCAACTAGAATGGCAAATACCAGTTGCTGTGAATACAGTATTAAGACTCCTTATGACGGACAGTACTTCTGGCCGAAACATGTAGACTTCTTTACCAAAATAAAGTTGAGAAATAGTGCATCTCGTTGGCTTTATTATAAGAATATATCACGATGCACGGTCCTCTGAATGTCAAAGAAATTTCAATATATGTCATTGTTCAAATTCGACAAAGAGCACTTTTACTAGGCTCTTTCGAGCAGTTCCACTTTTCAAGCAAATTAACTTATATTTCTGTAACGTCATACATGGACTTCTGAAGGTAAATTATAAACCGCTGCACACACTGCATTCAAAATTTACATAACAGATGTTCACTGAAGTCGCAGGATTAGAGTTTGTGCATATTTCGCAAAAAGCGTAATTTATGTCAGTTCATGAATGTATTTTCCTTATAAATAATAGATCAACGATTACTTTCATGTTTTCCACAGGCCTAATCCAGCACTGTTACTGTTTTCTCAGCCCTGAACCCCAGAATGGACACACGACTTACCACTGATTATATTTTTGTAAAACTCTTATGAAAAGCTTACGTATGACGTTAGTTGTCCGTGTTCATTATCATCTACGATAGAAAGCTTGAGGCCATTCTGCATAAAGGAATTTCCCTGTCGTTCTACCCAATAAACAGGTTTTGCTGAAATTTGATCATGGGGACTACACTAAAATTTGTTGGTCCGTAAAAAAGCCTGCTTTACCATAAATGAACGTTAACCTTTTAAAGCCTACTGGTTATGTGATGCACCAACGGGTTTTAGATTCAACAACTGTACGCTCTGCCCAAATTGTATTTATGTGTTTTGTATTTATCTGAGAACAAACGACGACTTGTGCCACTTAAACTATAAAATGAGTGGTTTTTATAACCGAGTTGAAAAACGTTTGCTGCGCGGTACGGACTGGGGCTTTAAATAAAGCAGTCTGCGGTTCGTCTTTAAAGGGTTTGTCGCAGAACACAATAAAATGTTTTTAGGTTTTCACCTAAAAGTGTGCCCAATTTGAACCACATAAGAGTCTGCTGTATCACATTGCAAGGAAATGCCTGCAGTAGAAGCCGCGCTGAAACATGCTAACAGTCGGACGGACGGACGGATAGGCACTTTTCGCGACTATGCGCACACGCCTGTAAATTGTAGAAGAAATATTTTATCTCATGTCATAAAAGTTACTTTGTATTTAATTTGCATTCCACTGTAAATCGTATTAATATTGCACGACAGTGCTATTTCCGTTACATTAGATCTTAGCATTCCCATCATAAACTAATTGGGTTTTATAACCGAGTTGAAAAGTGTTACTACGCGGTACGGACTGGGGATTTAAATAAAGCAGTCTACCCTTCGTCAGTAAAGGGTTAATTATATGACAAAATATTAGTGAAATTTTTATCAATGGGCAATTCGTATTTTTTGATATTTAATAAGTTGCACATTTTACATTACACGAGTCCATAACTTGGAATGTCATGCATATGTTGCTTTACCATAAAACACGATAGATATTTAGTTGAAAACCATATGGCAGATTTACACCAGAAATTGATTAGAAATAGCCTACTAATTTTCTGCCACAATAATTCGTAACATACCCAAATATAAATCAATGCACCCACCAGACGCCCAGCGTCCTCTGGATTAAATTCGTTTCAGGTCAGTATAACCATTTTTACTCCCGGGGGTAAGGCATTTCAGTGGCAAGTAGAATTCTTGTGTAGGAGCCTTCTGTGGATCATTTGGTGCGGGTGGAGAAAGGGGCCATCAGGTAGCAGGTTCTCAAGAATACGCTGTTGTAGTCTGTAACAGCCTTCAGTAGGGTCTGTAGCTCAGGAAGCTAGCATACATCAAGCAAAACGCAGGGCCAGACTCTCACATAGGTATTCGGCTGATGTCCTTTGTTTGCTGGTTTAAAGAAACCAACCATTTTGAAAAGAGCATAAACGAACAACAATCGGCAGAAAATTAATTTACCTTTGTGCGTATGAATTAAAACTGCCATCTTTAATATAGCAATACTTCGTTTTGACGTTTTGTTGACCGTGCATCTCAGTATATTTATCGCAGTAATTAACCAACTTGATGCACAAAATTTGTTTCACAATAAGTTTTATTTCATACTTCTACATGTTTCGAACATGTAGAGGCATGAAATAAAACTTATTATGAAACAAATTTTGTGCATCAAGTTGGTTAAATACTGCGATAAACAATACTTAGGTCAATCTCTTACAAGGCTAGAAGTTTAGGGAATTGTAACGCTTTCCAAAATATAAAAAAAAAAAATACGAGCAATGTACGTATACAGAAACATTGATGCTCCTTTGCCTAACCATTGTTGCCATGGAAAATCAATTAGTTTTAAATATTTAAATAAATGAGTGTGTGTGTGTGTTTTCTTGCCTTAGTTTTCACACTCTTCTGCGCCATATTGTATTGTCATATGTGGCCTGTCTGGCACTACCGTATTTTTCCACAGTGTGCTGCTCCAAAGTTTTCAAACTGCAGCAGGAAATATCCATTAGTCGAGTAAAGGCTTGCTGTATCGTACAGTGCAACACATTGTGAATACAGAATTTTAAATGTAATACGTTAATACAATATTTCCGTTCAATAATTTAAAGTTAAATTTGCCTCTTCGTCCAAAGTATCAAGCCGTGTCATCCATAAACAGTATCCAGGCAACTTGTGTAATCCACAGTTCTCAATAAAAACATACGGATATATGCAAGAATAATTTTCGGTTCGTGGGTATTTAAAATGCTAACAAGAAATAAAGTACAAGTATCCTACCTCCAAAGTTCTATCTGTAGCCCTCTTCAGAATATTGCACATACGACAGACCCGATGCACAAGATGAAAGACAGGTGAAACACATGGCGATTGAAACCCAGGATTTACTTTCATGAACGTTGAGAACGAAGTAGCGAACAATACAGTAAATACTGAACAGAATTCAGACAGACGGCCGCTTTGTTACTGGGTACTGCACAACCGCTGCATTCACATCTTTCACATAAACACACACACACACACACACACACATTACTGTTTAAAAAAAATTGCAAAAGAACATGAAGTGGCACGGCAATCGACTGCGATTTATGCACAAAAAATATATATATATACCGCTATACACGTAGTATATTTAGCTCACGAAAGATCAACTGATAGCTGTACTTGGGGTCATTCGTAAGACACATATGCAGTTTCCAAATACATTGTACTTTTTTCAACTTTAGCATCTCTTCTATTACTAACTAGTAAGAAATAATTTCTCTCTTCACATTTCAATTACTGGCTGCAGTGATACGTAGGTAAATGTGTTAAGTGTACACAAATAACACGAAATCAAGCATACATTCAATAAGTGTGTTCACAAGTACGTAATTAAATCCCGGCCACTAACGACACTTCACTATAGAAATTAACACTTCCCTCTCGCGCCAGCTACTGAGGTCCGCTTGCTCACCTCGCATTCACAGCTAGCAGTCTGTGGCGGGTCCAATTTAAGAAACTCGAACAATAAAACTTGTTAAGACAGGTAGTAAGTTACGCATAAAGATCCTTTGACGTCAATTACGCCATATTAATACAAGATTTTTCTATATCTTCTACGAATACCACACACGATGTTTATAATAAAAACACCACCCATTAACACATTTCGCGAATTACGACCCTGTAACACTGCACAGTGACTAGCCCACATGTACACACGTACACACACAAACACACACAAATGGATTATTTGTGTACTTTTCCACTCGATCCTTACGAAGTACAGAAAGAAAAGAATTATAAAAAAAAAAGTGGGGGAGTAATAGAGATATCAAAACAAGAAATATTATAAGCAATGGAGATTGATGAACTTCAAAGAAGATGATTGGTATTATTGTGTTATTGTTAAGCTTGCGCCCCCCCGAAATGAAGACAACGTACTGAGTGCAGCCAGCAAACTGACTATCATCTCTTCTCTAAGAGAGAAACAACTCCGCCTCAACTCAATCCTCAAGAGGAGGGACCACCCAAGAAGACCACCAATCCAAAGTCACTGTGTTTAAAACGCTGTACCGGCCATGCCAACCAAATGGAAATGTCTTCTTTCTGAATCTTCCAACGAGAGGGAAAGAGAAGAGTAACATTCAGAGAGGAATAGAGAAAACAATGTAGATAAGTCTATAAACGATCGGAGCAAGAGATGTATGAACTTAAAAAGGAAACAGTGAAATGAGGGACAAAGACATGACGTCATCAACCACTACCAACTAGCAAGTACGGCAGGTTGTTTTTGTTCCAAGAGGAACCAATATTCTTGTGACGTTGACCCGAAGGAATCAGACTAGCAGATTGGGGTGAAGCTGCCGCTACACCGAATTAATTATAATTATTAGCAAATGCGTCGCACTGCTGGAACAAGTTCCTCAAGCTTGTTGGCTTCTCTTTGTAAAGAAAATCATATTGAGCGAGATTAACACTGGTCAGCATTCTTTAGTCCTGAAACTATGGGAATTCCGGAAAAATGAGGCGTTTTTTGTTGCTCCATTTCATCCACGATTCTCGAAGTATTTAAAATCACGTTGAAGAAATTCTTAACAAACAAAACGAAGGCTTGAGAATTTCGGTCTTGTAGGATACGATGTTGTGTCGCTGTGTGGGATGTTCTCGACCGTCGGCAACCACTCACAACTTGGCAGGGTCACGTCCGAAGACACCGGAATCACCAGTTGTAACCCTGCCATAGAAACTAGTTTAAAGAAAATGATAACCAGCCCGACCTGAAATCCTAGTGTCGATTTGTGAAGTGAAGAGCCATTTAGAAGCATCGTATTGTACTGCATGCAGACAGACGGACAAACAGAATAGGTAAGACAAGAGTAATGACACCTAACTACACAATACCTGTAAATTACGGACCCGCTAAGAATATATTTACATGCTAAACTCACAATGCAGGTAGAATTGAGCACGGCAGTAGCAGTTCCGTTGATGCTGTCCGCATCGCATCACAGTGCATCCTGCCCGGTACACACTTATCGTGATGCCTTCCGTGTGTTCTTTCCAGCCAGGTCATTTTCTTGCATCTCTGAACGGACAACAGTGGGGCAGTGTTTTGACTGCCCCCATCTGAATACAAAACGTACTGTTTTATCGTCGACAAAATTCTCGTTACAGCTCCTATCATCTTACTGCAGACACCTTTCCTCAAAGTCCAATCTGACGTCAAGTACTCCCGGCCCGGCAGCTCCTGCAGCCTTAAAAACTATTCCATTTTTTTAGAGTCAATAAAGAATTAGCGGCTTCGGGTTAAGTACTGTTGGAATTTTTTTATTTTTTTATTCAGATATGCCAGCCCATGGGTCAGGCTGTTAGTAAGGAGCCGGCCTTTCACTGAGGGGGTCTGATTTCGAACCTAGGCCAGTGCATATGAAGTATTTGGAGTGTCAGAGGGAAAGCTCCTTGTACTTCGGTTATCCCCTCTTATCGTCCTACCAATGCTGCATACTCATACTACATTCAGCCAGCAACGACACTGTATAACCTTAGCTATTGATGCGTCGTTAAATATAACTTTTCGCTTTAATTTGAATATTAAATCGTAATTTCGAAATGTTTCTGAAATTTAAACGTTACGGTAATTAATGAAGAAGCATTAAACTTACGTAATATGCACCTACGCCGTAAAATCTAATGAAATTAGAAAATCAGATATGTTAACTCTAAATTATCATAGCGATGTCTAATGATCACAAGTGTGTACCGAATATTAAACGTATTTAATAATGTAAATAAAAATAAAGGTAAAGTAAGTCAAAACACAACTTGTTTTATTGAATGTTGATAAAACGACATGTTTCGGCCTACTCGGCCATCATCAGGTTTGCAGAGTTCTAAGAGACTAAATATTGTTTGTGTGTGGCGGATGTTTGGCGGATATTTTGTTATTTATATTTAGTCTCTTAGAACTTTGCAAACCTGATGATGGCCGAGTAGGCCGAAACATGTCGTTTTATCAACATCCAATAAAACTAGTTGTGTTTTGACTTACTTTACCTTTATTTTTATTTTCATTGTTACATTCACAACGAGGATGCCTCAACTACAGAACGTATTAATAATTACAAAATACACAGTTCTGTTTTATCACCTACTGGTCTATGGAAACATCACCCAGTGACAGGACACATATAAATCTGGTACAATCTTCCACATCTGTTCTTTCCCTAACATGGCAGAATTACGCGATGCTAAATGATGTTTAAATACAGGCACTTTACCAGTAAGCCTACCTTATAGACGCATATTTGCGACATAAAATTTGTGACGGAAAACGAGAGTGAGCGAATTATAACTGAGGTGCAGCATAATCGGATTGCCTCTGTGGCGCTGTTCAAGAAATGGCAGGCAGTAGTTGGCCTGTAATGTGATTCTGGCAACAACAACACCGTTCGAAGTGACGAAATTGATTCCGTTAGTATTCAGCAATCAACTATACCTTCGAAATTCACAGCTGAACTTTCAGGGAAACAGAGTCGTATTAGTACAGCCGTGAGATATCACTAAGGCTGAGAGAAAAAGAAACGTAATTATTACAGCTTCAATGTTTCTCTAAGGCAAATCTAATCCTTGTTTGGTAATTTGTGATATGTTGTTTATGTGTGTATGAATGCAAGGCGAGTGTGACGTCAGAGACCAGAGATAGGCAGCGCATTAAAACAGTTTCAATGAAGGAATTCCTGGGCAGCCTTGTCATAACGTGTAATATAATGAAGAGTAAAATGCTTATAGAATGCTGGTATTACTGTTCTGTGTAGGTCGCTTACAAAGAAACTATTACAAGAAATAATTTGCGAGCATGACAGCCATCAACTGTTTTGGAGCGCAATAGTTCCCTCTAATTAGCAGTTGCTTGTATTATAGTATTCAGGATCTAAGGAAGGAAATAACTTAGTGACGGATGTAGGAACACGTTCGTAATAGCTACAAAATATGCCTTCGTTTATGAAATGTCTAGTATACTTCAAATTATGTACAAATATAACCTTCGCGAATTCAGTTTTTCTCCGTCCTACGTGGTGCATAACTTCCGCAGATACGCAATTTATATGACACTCTCTCCAAAACAGTTAATGAGATGTGCAAGTACTGCAGTATAATTTTTGGGTGTGACTCCTGTCCTGACTTCCAACTATTTTCTTAAAATGTGTACGCCAACATTTCTTTATTTCCGGATCATTACGTCATTATAAATGACGCCGACCCCGATCCAGTATCTGGCATTTCTAGTGTTCAGTAATGCTGGATATTATCAAAGTTTTATTTATTCACCAACTGATGCACTAGTGAGTTGTCTTAAAAACAATATCAAAATTTACATTAAAATTTACATTAAAACAGCTGGATATGTTTGCTGTATACAATAACTACAGGTCAGTACGACAAATAGTTTGAATATAAAAGCAGATGAGTCATAAATGACAGAAGGGCCTCAAAAAACTTGGTAACATATAAAACGGAACTCAGCAGTTTACTGAGAATTTGGCAAATCTGTGGGTAATGTATCATATTTAGGTGACAGGTGGTAAATACTTCTACAGCCTTAGACAAATCCAAAGGAATAAAATCCAACTAGATGCTACTTATTACTTTATTATGCTTATGTTAGGCTCAACATGCTTCGGGCACCATTATGCCTATCATCAGGAGCTCACGACGATAGCGTTGGTTACCACATAGGCCATCTGGTTATCGAGTTGAAGCTGGTTGGAAGTTAAGTGCAGGCAGGATGGATGAGTGTCCGGACCGAAGGCTGTAATACGTCGTGTTACAGCCTTCGGTCCGGACACTCATCCACCCTGCCTGCACTTAGCTTCCAACCAGCAGCAACTCGAGAACCAGACGGCCTATGTGGTAACCAACCCTTTCGTCGTGAGCTCCTGATGATGGCCACAATGGTGCCCGAAACATACTGAGCCTAACATAAGCATAATAAAGTAATAAGTGGCATCTAGTTGGATTTTATTCTTCAGTTATCAAGATGATGCACGGTCCAATACACATCAAATTAGACAAATCCTATTTGAAATACCGTTGACTGAATCATAGAGATTTGGCCCTAGTTCACAACTTGATACTGACGTCAGCTCTTAGCGAAGAGACTTAACAGCCGTGTAAAGCAACATTTAGTTGTCCACCTAACCACGATAAAAAAAAAATCATAAATTTATCTACAAAGTTGCCCAACATGACAACTTCCAGCCAGGATCACGGACAACATTCCAACAAACATCAGCGCATATATTTTCGTGTTTATTAAACGACGACTTAAACATTATAGCATTTCTTACCGGTCTTGTTCCACTAACCCCATTTTTCCCGTAAGGTCTTCATCTCGCACAGCGCGATTTCAGCTTTCGTGGAAATGTTTCAGGCAAGTAACTCTCGCGAAAGGAAGTGTTTCTTGTATCAGAAGCAACATAGGCCTCTCGCAATTAGTACCCTCTTTACGTGGTCCCGTGCAAATGAAATTGTTGGTAACACAGCGAATGGTGACCGCAAAACAACACTACAGGGCAACATCTGTCAAGCGAAGAAAACGCAAATGTGCCATGTCATCGCACTTTTCGAAACTTAAGCCACAAATCTGACATTCACAGGACCGTCCATCATGATATATTCTTATAATAAAAGCCAACAAGATGTTCTATTTCTCAACTTTATTTTGGTAAAGAACTCTACATGTTTCGGAGAGACTTACTGTCCATCATCAGGGGTCTTGATACTATATTCACAGCAATTGGTATTTGTCGTACTAGTTCCATCCTGACATCGCTAGCAGACAGTCAACATAACTAGTATGACAAATAACAATTGCTGTGAATACAGTACCAAGACCCCTGATGATGGACAGTAAGTCTCTCCGAAACATGTAGAGTTCTTTACCAAAATAAAGTTGAGAAATAGAACATCTCGTTGGTTTTAATTTAAGAATATTAAGCCACAAAACCCGAGAATCAGGAAAATGCACCTTCACGGAGCGACATTGCTAGTTACAGGTGTACCTCAAGTACCATGAACGGAACGGTAAATTCCTCCCACCTCGTGGGGGTGTCATCGGGGATGAAGCAAACTTCATGTAGTTCCTACTGAGTAGGACAGATTACATGACGAAGTAGGTTCTATGTTGTGTGTGTGTGTGTGTGTGTGTGTGTGTGCGTGTGTGTGTGTGTGTGTGTGTGTGTATGCAAGAAAATAAATTTCTCTCAACGACCTGCTTGTTGCGAAACATATTTATTAAATACAGTGTGCACAGCACGTGGACAGTAGTGACGTCAAGACAATACGAAAAGGAATTTGATTTACTGTCCGGACAAGACCCTGCATTCTAATTGCTATGTTTTGCAAGACGAGTGCGAGAGTTTTACTTCAACGCACTGCGCAGTAGACCTACTTCGTTTTAGATGAGCCACACCACATAAAAATACCTTCCAATGTTATATGAATGTCACGTGAAATCAAGAAATCCTTGTACTGGAAACGAAACCGCGTTAAGAGATGAAAAAAGCAGTTTGCTGTTCAGCTTGAGGATACAGATAATCTGTGCTCGTAACTATATAAAATATAACAGCCATAAAATGAAAAATTTTAACCACTTAAGGCCCACTGGTAACTCTACGTCCCAACTGCTGAATGCATTAAGAGACTGTATTTTGCTATACAGCGTTACGTGTTTCGTGCGAACCTCAACAAAAGAAGTAGCGATTATTTCCCTTAGTACTTTAATCCGTGGTGACGGAGTGTGATATCTGTGAGGTAAGAAGTAAAGTTTTCTACGAAACTTAGACGCCTTTTGGATTTCAAAGGATTAGTCATTATTTGTATTAGTGTTTAGAACAATCTTTAGAAAAAATGAAGTCACATTTTCTGCTTTACCTAAGCTTTGTGCGTATTCCACACCATTGTAACAGTGGTAACAGCGCATATACTAATGCTGAGTGACAGATGCTGTTTAGATATTAATAAAACAAATATTTATACTAAATGATATTCTTCATCGATAAATGTGTTGTGTAAACACGTCTGAAACCACTTCAGCCCCTACAGTTCTGAGAAGAAAATAATGTAGTTGCAGTTTGCGTTGCACAAACACAAATAAACTTAATATTGCTCATATTACGGACATGAAAGATATTGTTATGTAATTCCAACAAAATGCAATTAACGACTGACAAATATTTAAACTACATTTTCACCAAATATGCTCTCCTGCATGTCTGGGCTCGAGAGAGCCATCTTCAGGGAGATTTATGTAAAAATATATTCTAATTGTTGAAATGTAAAATATGCAATTAAACATCCTTCAAAATAAAACGTGTAAGTTTGTTTTAAATTTTTTACATTTAAACTTGCGTTTTTTACTGTTAAAAATACTGCATATGGTTTTTAAAAACTGTATGAAGCGTAAGAGTAATCTACTAACATAATATAACTGGTCTGGGAACAGTCCAGGTTTAAAGTTCAAATTATTACAACAGGTCTAATGAAGCGCAGCACACGACATTTAATGGAAGACTTATATACAGACCAGTTTTAACTTTGTAACTTTGTAACTTTTAATCTTGATTGTAAACTGACCATTTTTATTAATGGTAGACTGATTACTGTTGCTTGACATATTGTTTCTATTTCAAACTTAAATGGTTTACATATGTTGTATTGAAAACCATAATTTTTTGTCTATAAATCTCTCTGAAGATCTTTTCTGGAGCCAAAACGCGTAGAAGAGCATATTTTGTGATGAAACGGTTCAAAAACTTGTTAACTGTTAGAGTATTCTGTTGGAATTAAACAACAAACAAATTCCTTGAACGATGAGACGCTAGTTAAAATATGGAGCTTGCGAATGTGTTCATTCAGCTGTACTATTCCCCATCACATGAACCCCAGCCATATTAAATATGATGTCAACAAATTGTAGTCAATGCCGTCTCTTCATGTGGGCCAGGACAGCGCATTCGGTACAGCGAGTGGCTACGGAGTATAAAGAGTTGGTAAAGATACAAATTTTATTATTTAACAAATTTATTAGACACTGAACTGTTTATAATTATTATTTGTAAACGTTGTTTGGATCCCAAGAATGTAAGCAGCTTTACAGTTAATTGGTTCATAGTGAAGGCCTGATGATGACCAAATTGGGTCGAAACATGTTGCCTCTCTAATCATAATAAAACTAGATGTGTTTGACGGAAACGTTTGTTATTAATAGTTCGAAGGTAAAGTTCGTCCTAGAACAGGCCACGAAGGCCCAGAGAGGGAGTAGAGGTATAGCTCTACTCTTTCCTTAACCTCGGCGCTAGATGGGGGTGGGTGGTTAAAGCCACGTCCCGGCCGCTTTACCCCCGAGAAAGACCCGGTACGCGTTGTATAGGAGGCTGGGTGGGCCCCAAGGCCGGTCTGGACGGGTGCGGAAAAATTTGACCCCCCACCGGGATTCGATCCCCGGACCGTCCAGCCCGTAGCGAATCGCTATACCGATTGGGCTATCCCGGCCCTTAAAGAAAGAGTAGAGCTTTACTCGCCGTTTGTGCCTTCATGGCCTGTTGTAGGGTGAACTTCACCTTCTGCTGTCCCTTCACGTGACATCAGCAAACGTCTTTCATTTAAACATGCACGAAACTCGTCGAAGCACTACACAGTTGCAATATACTGGAAAACAGGCAACAGAATCGAGTGACATTCGTGCATGTAATTTGAGTCGCAACTAATTTCAGCCGCGCAGCTATAGCGGATGGGAACTCAAGGTCATCATAAGAAATTCTTCTATCGATCGCTGTGTGTTTAGCAGCATCGATTTATGGGCTACGTGAAGTGACATTTGATGTTCTAGGGGCGATGAATATAAAAATTACTGTTTCCTGGAATGTGACGCAGTTTAGGCTAGCCGATATGTACCGACGTATCTCAGAATCTACTGCCTCCATCTTTATGGTTTTGGAATATCTACTGTGCGGGACCCAACGCAGTAATTTCTCTTCTTTTCTTTTGTCGAACTGAAGACGGAGTAGATCCCTCTCGAAAGACTGTGGACAACGGACGAACTCCGAAATAATAGCATTAATGCCACATAAGCGCCAAAATATTTTCAAATCTCAATTAAGAATAGTACATGATACAAAAACGTGAGCTTGTTGCTATACAATTACTACGTCTTTGCAGCTGGGTGGATTATAATTCATCCATCATTCAGGCTATCGTGGTCCGTGGCACCGCCAGAGGCTCTCCTTACACTGATGCCAACATGAACACCTGAGACAGCAGGTCGCTTTCCTGGGAAACCCAAATCTGGCCCTCCGTTCGATTCGTTTCTTCCCCCCACCCCCCGACACCGTATCGCATCTTCAAAACAACTTATTTTAGCGGGATATCCGACCATGATGAAGACTACGCCTAACACATAACCTCTAACGCAGTTCGTTCTGTACACCGCAACAGAAAGACAGGTTCCCTCATGGTTGCAAATAAGTAGCGTAAATTTATAATGATGTCACAATTGTGTATGCGACGAAAGAATCTTTTGAGTTCTTACTACTAAACCTGCATAATTCCGATTCAAGTATAATAAATAGCAGGATGCCTACGAGGCGAGTTGCCCTACGCATTAATACTGATACTTGTATTGGGACGTGTCCCTTTCGAATCTTAGCCAGGTTACCGACTATAGTATTTGACACCTTTGTTGGAAGTCAGTTTCCTCTCCGCTCCCACTAGACCACCGTTCACTAAAAACACTAACATTCGAAGCTGTAGAGCGTGAGCTATCGACAGCGTCGTTAAATGAACAACACATAAAAGCACCGTTCTCTACAAGGTACATTCGGTTAAGGTACTCATTTTTTTTGGAGTACATCGGACAAAATATTCGTGGTCTTTGTGTCAGAAATGAGCGTTTGCCGTCCATCAGTACGATTTTCAGCCAAGTTGATATTTAATGTCTCATTACCGAAGGTTCTCCGCGTATGGTGTTTTTGTATGTGTAAACAATCAGCGGTAACCTTGACTGACTGACTGAATAACTTTGGAATCCGAAGGTTAATTACCTTGTTCAAAACAGCCAGCCACTTGTCCGTATTCTAAGCCACCTCAGAACCTCAGAACCACATATATTCAGTCTATTCCATCTACTGTCTAAAGATCAATTTTATTATCCCATCTATGCTTAGGTCTCAAAATTTTCCTCTTTCCCTCGTGTTTCCTCACCAACAACCTGTAGCCAATTCTCCTCTCCCCCATATGTACCACATGCCCCCACACCCACCCATTTCATACTTCACGTTATCGTTCGAAAAATAGGCGTATCTGGTGAAGAGAGCAGATCATGAAGATCCTGACAACGTAATCTCATCCAACCCCTCTAAACTCACCCCTCTTAGGCCCAAACAGACACATATGCAAATACCCGTATGTTTTGCATTTCGTCCAACAGCACTTCAACAGGAAAACCCGTGCTTTTAGCGTTCCTATTGTACGTGTAGGTACAAGAAAGGTTTTCTTCTTCTTCTTCTTCTTCTTCTTCTCCTCCTCCTCCTCCTCCTCCTCCTCCTCCTCCCACTCCTCCACCTTCTTCTTCCTATTCTTCTTCATTTTCTTCTTCTTCCTCCTCCTCTTCTTATTCCTCCTCTTCTTCTTCTTCTACTTCTTCTTCTTCTTCTTCTTCTTCTTCTTCTTCTTCTTCTTGGACTTACTTACCCTTCAGAGTGTGACTGATATATTGACCCGAAACTTGGGTAATCAACTAACAACATCAGCCGCCTAACAGCCCGGACGAGCGACCTGGTCACTTAAGGGTGTGAAACACATTTCAAACCCGTCTTATCTCAGTGGCGGAAGGAGGGAACACAGGAGCGTCAACGAATATATGGAACGCGTTGTATTTTTTATTGTCCCCTTTTCGGATCACGCATGATTACACATACAAGTAATTTTGAAATATTATTTATTTTGTCCTCTCTGATGCTTTGTGTACGTGAGTGTTTTTCGGGCCATAAAACTGAGATTTTTACGATTTTTCTCTGAACGTGTTTTACGACGGAGAACCTTTCCTCTCACAGACGATAACAGCGAAAACAGTTCTACATCTACACCGCTTGCAGGAAACTGACACTGTCGACACCCTTCTTATTCCATTGTTCTTCACAGTGTGATCTTTCTTCGCTTTACAGAGGAAAGGATTCTGGCCTACGTAATACAAAGCTCAAAGCAGAATTTCATCTTCTTTCATTAGGGTTCTTTTCCAGCCAGAAAGCTTATTTTTATTAGTAGATAAAAATGTTTTTATTTCTGCTCACTAAAAACAAAGTCTTCGTTTGAAACGATCTTATTCTACGAAAGCGCTCCACACTCCTATTACGATAATTCATTCAGGTGCTGCTTTCGTAGCTTACTATAACTACGAACATTAAAAAGGTAGTTTATAATAGTTAAAATGTGTACTGAACATGCTTTAACCGCGTTAGACATAAACACACAGCACTTACGGAAATGAAATAAATACCGTCTCCCAAATATTGTGATGAAGAAACGATATAAAGATGTCAGCACGTAAGCCATAGAGGCACGTTGCGCAGGGAGATACGGCTCCACTGATTCTTAACCTCGACACTATATAGGAATGAGTGTTCTGCTTTATTTCAGTGGATGCAGCCCGCGGTGTCTGCTGACAGAAGGTTAGGCAGACACCATAGGCGATCCGGAAAATATGGTAAAGTGAGAAATCTCTTGACTCTGCCGCTAATCGGAACTTGATTCAGCCCATATCGTAATTACTATACGGAATGCAAATATTCCTCCTTCCACAAATAAAAGTTCAGAGAAAGTTTAAAAAAATGTAACTTATTTATTGTAATCTTACAATATGTCTTCCGTCAACACAACAACATTAGAATTAATGTATTATTGCAACATGTTTCGACTCAGGAGAGTCATCGTCAGGCTGATTACTTAAGAACCGTTAATACATTATACCCTTTACAGTATCATACATGTAACTTTTGCATTAGGGATCCCATATGAATTACATTGTGTGAGTAGAATTAGATTTAAAAAAAAGTCTTTGAAGGGAAATAAAAAATACGGTATACAGTTTGCATTATTGATTACAGTTAACTGAAAGGAGGCACTGCTGATATTTTTTTTTGCTGGAACCCCCATGACTTCTCCATTCAAAAATCCTAGTATGGTGGGTCAGTTTTCGTGCAAATAATACAGGTTAATAAAAGGGGACGGGAATCGCGGTAGCTCAGTGTTTATGGCGCTGTTCTACAAATCGGAAGGTCGGTGGTTCGATCCCAGCTGGTGTCAGTGGACTTTTCGTTGACATAAAATCCTTCCGATCGCTCTATGACCCTGCGGGTCGACTCAGCCTCTAACAGAAATGAGTACAAGGAGCATCTCCTGGGGGTAAAGGCGGTCGGTGCGAACGGCTAACTACCACCATCATGTGCCGTTGTCACGAAATCTGGGAATCATAACTTCCTGGAATCTTCTGGGTCCTTCCGGACCTGTAACGGGGCTGCTTAAATAAAAGGGGAAATTTGTTTAATGAAATTTGTGTTGCACTTAAGAAAATAAAGCAAAGGTAAGGTAAAGCAGTCCCATTACAGGCCTGGACAGGCCCAGAGGGTTCTTAGGAAGTTAAGGTTCCCAGATTTCGTAACAACGGCACAGGATGGTGGTAGGTTGTCAGCCTTACGCACCGGCCGC
>Ga0136643_10006056_pt1 | contig 17243 bp, 8 predicted proteins | sample TergutLab28metaG_FD_96883 | JGI IMG/M metagenome (GOLD analysis project Ga0136643, IMG submission 96883) | Labiotermes labralis P1 segment gut microbial communities from Petit-Saut dam, French Guiana - Lab288 P1 (version 3) (version 3) | ecosystem: Host-associated > Arthropoda: Insects >... | reverse complement strand
GGTTAGGAAATGGGTTCGGATGTTCAATGAAGGACGAGAGAACGTGCACGATGAGGCGCGAAGTGGGCGTCCATCTTTGGTGAATGATGATTTGGTGCGTAAGGTCAACGAAAGAGTGCGTGAAGACAGACGTTTCACAATTTCTGATCTGGCCCTGCACTTACCTCAGATTTCAAGGACTCTACTCTATGACATTGTCAGTAGCGGCTAACATCGCAGGCGGCTGCATTCTATGAGGAGGGTATACAAAAACTTGTGCCCCGCTACGATAAGTGCCTCAATAATGGTGGCAAATAAGTGGAAAAATAGTTTGAAGAATGTAGAATCTGATAACAATAAAATGTTATATGAAATCTTACTCGATTTTTTTTACAGCGAAACGGTATTTACTTTCTGAATAAGCCTCGTATTTTGCCTTACAAAGAAAAAGTTATCAACCTGAAGATGGCTCTTAAATAGAGCCGAAACATATCGCTGAAAGAGACAATGTAAGAATAAAACTTAATAAAGTCACTAATTGAGTTGTGTTTAACCATATTTTGCGTATATTTTATAATTCTATGCAACACAACAGGGATGTCTCACCTGAAAATTTACCCAGAAAACCGGCTATACCACCTACGCTATCCCGGCCCACACTTGTTTAATTGTAGCGAATGTAACACGCAAGCAATACCATCTACAGCTTTCCGGTCAGCTTGCAAAATCTATCGACCATATTTCTCCGACTGAATTGCATCTGCAAAATTGTATCTTCCCACTTTTGACGCATCGAACACACATGCGTACCAAATTGGTTACGTGATTTGGTGTCCTGTAATATACACCAAATAGGGGATAATATTAAAAAGAATCTTCAAGAAATTGGATGAGGGTGCGTAAACTGGATTGATCTTGCTCAGGATAGGAACAAATGGCAGAATATTGTTGACAAGGTAATGAACATTCGAGTTCCATTAAACGTAGGTAATGTCTTGACTAGCAGAGGAGAGCAATTAGGTTATCAAGAAGAACTCTTCTCCACGGAGTTAGTAATGTCAATGTGTTAGAAAAATGTAGAGTTTTGTCACAACGAAAAATTTCAATACGTGATTGCAGGCTACCGCCGCGATATAAAGGAGCGCGTCGCTTCTCTGGAATTTTACGCAGCATAGATAGATAGTTACCGACGTTTCGGGAAACCTATCGGTCCCAACTTCAAGTGTGAAGCAGTCCAAGAAGAATGCCGGGAAAACCAAGGTACGCAGTGACGTAGGGAATGGTGAGGGCACTGAGAACGTGATGCTAGCCAGTAGGGTTAGTGTAAGCTGAAGGAGGGTAAAGGAAAAAAGAATATCCCGTTGTCTAGGTGGTGATCTGAGATGAAGTGGCTCCAGACTGCTTGACCCTTGAAGATGGGGCCGGTAGGTTGTCCCGAAACGTCAGTATCTCTCTACACTATGTGAAATCTCAGAACAGCGAGGATCTGCGGTTTCAAAATGTTTAGACCCTATGATATTTAATGCTTATACGAAGGTGACGCCATGTGCTCTGAAATATGTAGGACGTTTCGCATAAAAATGCTGTTTCCCTCTTCAAGGCACATGAGTGAAGTGGTCGAGTCTCCTAGCCTAAAAATAGAGGCAGGATGTTCTTCCGAGACGCCTAAAAATTGTTACCAGACTGCACGACGTCAGTCCCAGGATACAGTGCATTTAAAGGCACAATGCTGAACATTTATTAACGATTTTCTTCGGTGTGTCACGCATATTTCAGTAGACAGATACCAACCTCTCGGGAATCCTACTGTCCCGTGTGCAGATGGTTGCTCTGAAGAATGGAAGAGTCTGTGCCAAGTTACATGGCGTCACCTTCCAGAAGACTTTATTCTTTCCGGTATCAGAACATCAGACCTTAGTTAGCTAGTTAGTTTGTTTAGTTAATGTGTCGGGACGGTTTAGTTGACCTGCCGGAGGTATCAGAACGGTGTGCGACCTTCCTCGTCGCTAAGACGTGTTACGCCAGCCAGACGTTCGTTGAGAGGGGCATGGAGAAGGAAATGAATGCAATCCCGGAGGTTGTACGACGTACCTCACTGCTGAACGCTAATTGCTTGCAGTAATTCTTTGTCATTTGAAGTCGGTCTTCTCCTGTTGTATTCAGCTACCTAATTATCATATAATGCCAAGTCAATCAAGCAAGTTCGGAGACATGCTGAAGTTCAAGAGTTCAATTCCACGATTCAATTCAACTCAGCATTTGTATTCCATCTGTCTGTTCACGCAGCCTTAGGTCCTTAAAGCGTGCAGTGATTACTGTATGTACCCACGTGCTGGAGCACTGAAAGAAACTCTCAGTTTTACCCACACAGACCGTTTTTTCCACATGGCTTTCAGTATAAACACTTCCTTCATTGTGAGAAGAGGGAAGTGTTTATGTTGCATGTACATTTACCTTTCTTTTTTTAAAGGATTCTATTTGACATTCTGATGATGGTCCTATAAGTGGACCGAAATATTCAGCTGTAAATTTTTTATTTGTAGTTCCGTGCATCGTAATTCTAGGTTGAAGAAATCCAACAAGATGTAACTGTATGCAGATATTTATTTACTGCTAAATTACTCTACACGTTTCAGTGTGAAGTACTTCACATCGACTGTCCCAAACCAGTCCGTATTTGGTCACGTTTGAAGAAGCTTGCTCCCCAGATAATATGATCTGTACCAGAGGCTGCAACTACAGTTTTATGTACTCCTGATGATGGACGCGATGTACGGCCGAAAGGTGTAGAGTAATTTAGCAGTAAATAAGTATCTGCATACTGTTTACAACTTGTTGGATTTCTTCAATGTAGCTGTAGTATGACAAATTAATATTTTTAAAATTCTGTATGTTTATCAATACTGAGAATGTAGGATAGTGCGGTGGCAACCGTACAATGGAGAGGATTTTGGTTATTACGGTAATACAAAATGTTTGTCACATCGCTAAGGAGGATTCAGCTGCACCGATGCGACATGCATTGAAGTTATCAATCCAACTGAGACCCACAACGTGGTTTTCACTTTTATAAAGAGGTCTCTGCTTCCACGTTGAGACATATAGTGACGTTCTGCAGTCGCGTTAAATTCCCTAGTCCTCTTTCCGTCTCCCATTTGAGGATTATAATAATGGAACCGAATATTTTGAGTCCAGTCTTTTTTAATTCTTTCACGTGGGAATACATAATCTGATTCACGCTTTTATAGGAATACTTTCGTTGGTCACTCTTTTTTTTTTAATTTCAGTTGAACAAAAACGAAATCCTTTCTGTGAATTCCGTTAAGAAGGCCAAAGTACTGAGGACTGAGGGCATTATCGTGTGGTTCCCCAGACACGCTTGCTGATAAACCATATGTCCGTTATTTAAAAATTCTATAAATTTGGTGTTGTGTGCTGTGCTACAAACCGGAAGGTCGCTGTTTCGATCCCAGCTGGTGTCAATGGAATTTTTCATTGACATAAAATCCTTACAGCCGCACTATGATCCTGGGGTCGACTCAGCCTCTAACAGAAATGAGTACCAGGAGCATTTCCTGGCGTTAAAGGCGGCCGGTGCGTAAGGCTGCCAAACTTACCAACATCCTGCGCCGTTGTTATGAAATCTGGGAACCTTAACTTCCTGGAAACCTCTGGGCCACAACAGGCCTGTAACGGGACTGCTTTACCTTTTTATAAACTTGGTGTTGTACTGCTTATAATGGTAAATATGTGTGCTACATGCTTTGTCGGTAACGCTATATTGCAATTGCAAAATCTCAATCACGGACTATTTTTACTAGAATGGATTGTGACTCCCTAAATAAACTTCAACCGGATTGGTCATTTAAAGAAAACATATTCTCGTCGAGCGAGGGACAAAATTTAAAATTGTTATTTAGGTACATTTGACTTCTAAAGCGGTAAGAAGAAATTCGTTTTCGGTCGTAATGAGTTTGAACGCTTCCAGTTACGCTAAGTGCCTCCCAGAAATGATGTAGATCTGAAACTGCCGTACATATTGGCTTGGTTAGTAAGTAAGGTAAAGGAAGTGAACTTTACATTTCTTTGCCGCAGCCGTATATAACGACAGCGTAAAAGGCAGTTGGTTAAGTCAATAAATTATTAATACGTGGGATATTAGACATGTTTTGGTTTTCTTTTGTAAGAAATTAATTTATATATATTATTTACGTGAAATTCATGCATAAAAGTTTTAAATACTTATATACCTAATATTAGCCTAATTGAATTTTATATACTTATGTACCTAATATTAGCCTAATTGAATTTTAAATACTCATATACCTAATATTAGCCTAATTGAATTTTAAATACTTATATACCTAATATTAGCCTAATCCGATTTTAAATACTTATATACCTAATATTAGCCTAATTGAATTTTAAATACTTATATACCTAATATTAGCCTAATTGAATTTTATATACTTATGCACCTAATATTAGCCTAATTGAATTTTAAATACTCATATACCTAATATTAGCATAATTGAATTTTAAATACTTATATACCTAATATTAGCCTAATCCAATTTTAAATACTTATATACCTAATATTAGCCTAATTGAATTTTAAATACTTGTATACCTAATATTAGCCTAATCGAATTTTAAATACTTGTATACCTAATATTAGCATAATGGAATTTTAAATACTTATATATCTAATATTAGCCTAATCCAATTTTAAATACTTATATACCTAATATTAGCCTAATTTAATTTTAAATACTTATTTACCTAATATTAGCCTAATTGAATTTTAAATACTTATATACCCAATATTAGCCTAATTGAATTTTAAAACGTGATGTTCAAAACGTTCTGACTGTTAGTGAGTGTGTATGTATGCAGGTATGTCCCCCCCCCCCCAGCAATGCATAACAATTTATACGATGTGTTTATAGTGCAGTACTATAAGCTATCACGATTATTTCTGTAGTAAAACTAACTAGATACACCAATATATCAAATTTATCTTATTTCGGAATGATACTCTACATGATGTTTGTTTGTCAAAAGATACTGCTGTCTGCTTGCTAGCCAGCAGTCGGCGGCATCTGTTTGACAAATGCCTGTTGCTGTATGTACAGTCATGAACTCCTGATGGTGGACGGAGGGACCGTCCGAAACACGTAGAGTGTCATTCCAAAATAAAATAAATTTGATACATTGGTACATCTAGTTGGTTTTACTAAGAAATAATATTACGATGCACAGCCCTATGAACGTCAAAAAAAGCTATCACGAATCTTGGAACTGTGCTGTTTACTTGTTTAGATTATACAACCCCTCTGGCTAAGTACATGCAAAGTGGCTATTTGACATTTATTTAACAAGAAGTAAAAATATAAATTATTCTTGCGCCCAAACGGCGGACCAGGAAAATCATATATGTGACGTGCAAAAGGTTCAGTGCACTGAAGATGAGGATGCTGCAGTACAGGAAGTAATCAGGTGCGTGCTGTGGTCCCTTTATACCCCATATATATGTTTAGAGTTTAGTCTGGGTGGGTCCCAAAAGATAAAATACCTGTTTCCGCTACCGGCAGACGATCCAGCTGGTAACTTCACATGTGTTGAGTGAGACGAAGAGGGAAATCTTTAAAAAAAAAAAAAACCTGAGAGGATTTTGTGCCTTCTTTTATTTTATTTAAAGTTAGGCTGTGCATGTGCCGGCGTCGTTCAACCGTTACGAGTTCTTTTAATCGTGATTTTTTTTATTTATTTTTATCTGACATTTTGTCTAGACTCAAACACGAGACTCGCCAGGTTAAGAATGAGTGGGGTCATACCTCCACTTGTCTTATATGCCCCTATGGAGTGCAGAGATTCAAATTTACGTGTGAATGTTTTGGTAAACGTGTGGGTGTTTTAGTAATGTGTGGGTGTTTTGGTAACTTGTGGGTGTTTTGGTAAAGTGTGGATGTCTTGGTAACATGTATACCTGTATTTACTGTGTTTTGTATTGATTGTACTTTGTTTTTTGTATTGTTTCGTTTATGTATAATTATTCTTATTTGTTTTGTCTGTACTAGTGTAAGGACTACCGCCATCGAGTAACAACTCAATTGCAGTTAATAATAATAATAATAATAATAATACTTTGTTACCATATTTACATCTCACTGATATTTTGCGAATTATGAAATGTTCCTCCTACAATGTCGAAACGTTTCGTTATTCTAAAATATTTAGCAACGTATGATTTAAGGCTCAGAAAGGTTTCTCACCCCTGGATGATAACGTACTGCCTGTCAGCAAGAGATAACAAAGTGGTAAACCTTGAAATTTAATGATAATCATTTTACATTCTATAATTACAGAATAAAATTCGATTTTGTTATTAAAAGTGTGAAGTATTCGTAATTGTTTATTTAATTTTAAACGACGTGCGGTTTATTTTAAATTTTAAATTGATACTCTCGTCTAGTTTGAATTTGCTCCTAGCGGCAGAATTGTTCTCTTCAGGTCTGTCAGTTCCTACCAGTGAACCTTCCTGTAGCCTTGCACACGATAAAGTCGTTCTTCAGACTATCCACAGTAGCGCATCCTTTGATTGTGGTTCACAACGGAGAAGGGTCTTGTTGAAGCATACACTGAACTTTGTCTCAGGGTTAAATGTAAAGATAAAGTTCACCCTAGAAAAGGCCACGAAGACCCAGACGGGAAGTAGAGGTATATTTCTACTCTTTGTTTAACCTCGGCGCTAGATAGGATAGGTGGTTAACTCCACGCCCCGGCCGCTTTAACCCCGGGAAAGACCCGGTATCCTTTGCGTAGGAAGCTGGGTGGGCCCCAGGGCCTGTCTTGACGAGCGATGAAAATCTACACCGACCGGGATTTGATCCCCAGACTGTTCAGCCCGGAATGAGTCGCTATACTGACTCAACTATCCCGGTGAGGCTTCTCGTGTTTCATTTCTGAAGACTATTTTCAGTTTGCATAAATCAGCTCAGGAAACGTCAGTACTTTCCACAACGTGCATAACCGTATGTAATTTTTCACACCCCATACCTTCCTGTGTAAAAATCCCTTTCCTTATTAATATGCTTCTTAGCAGTGTGCTTTATTATAAAGTGACTCCTCAAAGATGGCAGGACAAAACGTACGCTACTTCATTTCCTTCATTTCTTTCTGTACACTCTCCATATTCTTCCAGTATTGTTTCCTCGTTCCTTTTACCTGCCAGTCTCATTGTCCACTCTTTTACCTCTTTCTTCCCTCACTCCACGAAAAGTCATTTCTCTTACTCCTGATCCTTCGTCCCTTTATCCCTTTCGTGCCTTTATCTCCTTTCGTTTCCTTCCCTGCTGAACTCTCATCCCTTTTACTTGCTACTCCAACAATAAATATTTTCCCTCTTCTTTCCTCTCTTTCCCTTATAATAAAACAGTTTTGTTGCTCGTATTTTTCCTTTTGTCTATACCTTTCTTATCATTCCTTCTACCTTTGTTTATCCCGATTTCCTTTCCCACCCATTTCATCTCCCCACCCTACCATTCTTTATTTCCCAGTATCCTAACAATCGCTTATCCAACAGGTTTCCTTGACTGTACTGACAAGAATGTGTTGAGTTTTTACCGAAAGTGATAACCATTTGCTATTGTTTATACATCAGTTACTTTTCATCTTCGGGCTAGGCTGATCATGTGACAGTCGATCCCATGAACACATAAACGTGCACATACTTATGCCGAGTGTATTCTTCTTTTCAGGTAAGTCGAAACGTGACCAGTAACGGGAGCCTGTCTAGGACCACGAGCCGCTCCATTCTTCTGAAAAGCACAATTATATGTACGTATGTCAATGGAATTTGACTGGCTGTCAGAAAACATCTCTTATAATCACTACAATTTTACTGAAAACAGCACGAAGAAAATCAGTACACGATACGACAATACAGGTTTATTAAATTTACCAGCATATTATATACACGTTATTACTCATCACAACTCTTACGAGTTTCTACGCTTAATTCGCTTCACAGCCGGTGTTTATTTCTCTTATTCTAATTAAAATCTTTGGTAATATTTACCTTATCAGTCCTACCTCTTTATGACATTTTAATTTCTTTGTCATACTTGTTTTGTAACTTATGTTTGAAGATCTTTCCACTTAGCTCAACGCAGTTAACAACCCTTACAGTTACATAAACCTGCATATTTTCCCTCTGCTATAATGATATTTGTAGTTACATGCAAGACCTCTATAGTATTTCGAATTTAAATTTAAATCTTACATTGATGAAAAAGCTTCACATATCTCGTAACAGATATTAAACTTTTTCCACAGAGCCCAACGTCTTTGCCTGCTGGTCGCTTTTGCAACTTTAATGTTTGAAACGTAGTGTAAGACAAATATGTAACACTATACTCAGTCTACAAATTTCGCTATTAATTTAAAAAGAGCTCAAATGTATACCTTTTACTTCTATCATATTTTTTTACCGTTATGTGTCAGAACGCTCCTGCAGTTAAAATTTAACGTTACTTTTTCGTACCATTTGCTGTACTTAGTATGACACATAACGACAAAAGCAATAAAGTTAAGCCAGATTCAAGTGATTCAGTAATAGCTTGTGGACGAGAAATTTCTTGCTGGGCAGCTGTTACGGGCTGAAATGGACTCTATTTTATGAACATAGCTTACAGACTAGTTGCAAGGGAGATTAATGTTTCTTACAAGTGTAAGTGTAATTATCCGTCTGGTTGATGGACACGCCATAAAATCATACACCAGAAACGGAAGTAATACTCCACGAAGTATGAATCTTTGCTTAAAATCAACATGGATTAAGTTTGTTGTGAAGTACATAAAACTTTTGCTTCGGGTTTAATTCCATTTCTTTACAAGGCATCTCACTGTTCGCAGCAAAACGTCGGATGACCTAGGAGAAAACAGCAGGCGTACAAGAACACGTTTCAAGTGTTCAGTGTCATTGGGACGGTTTTTGCTACTTAATTGTGGTAAGGACGTTGAAAAATTCTGAAATCCGCTTTGGCCGTCAATGCCTAATTTTGAGTTAGTTCTCGATATGTCAACCCCCCCAAACTCTATCTGTGTTTATGTCTACTGTGTACATACTGAGAGAAAATACGGGTGGAAGTGAGTGATCATCCTGACGTTCCGGCCGATCTATCCCCGAAGCTTCATCAACCTTCCTGTTTTCTTGTGAAGTTGTCTTGAGGTAACCTAAGATACACGTAATTATTCAACACGTATTTCTTTTTTGCGCGCCCCTGCATTGTTTCACGACTCACAGTTTAATAACAACAGATTCGCAGTTTTAAGGTGATTCGTACCGTTGTGCTGTTGTAACAAAAAATCAATAATAAGCTGCCAAACACAACAACGCTTATGTATGTTTTGTGGTATATCATTAATTTACATCAGGTGTTCTGATACATGTAACGGCTAATACTGAAGCCATTATCAGGCTACATACATTAAATAAAATATATAAACTTTTAACACTGTAATATTAAATTATATAAAAATACGCCCGAGTTAGAGACCTCGACATATCTTTTTTTTTATATTTTACTACTGCAGTTGTTAAACTGTTATGTTTCATTTTATATTCTCAGTCTGCAACCGGCTTCGATAGAAGCGGAAACACGCGGCCGTATTATAATATAATATAACATAATATAATATAATATAACGTAATTAATATAACATAATATAACATAATATAACATAATATAATATAACATAATATAATAAAATATAATATAATATAATATAATATAATATAGGGTCAAGCACTTCAAGACGACTAAATTTAACTTTTGGGACCAACAGTCCACTGAGACTGCTTCAAACAGAAGATAAAGAATCCATGATCTTCGCAAACCTCGGTAACTGCTGAAGACTTCAAATTTCAAACCTCAAAACTGCCAAAAATTTACTGTGAATGGAGTAGTGTTGGGGAGGTGACCTAGGGCAACTTAGAAGAAAGGTTTCTTGAAGAATCCTGAAGTATTGCTGTCTCGGAACTTTTCCGGCGGTACTGAATAAAACCCTTTCCCAGGTCAACGGCGCTGTAAATAGAGCCTCTCCGTCCCTCCTGCAACTTGTATGAGGAGTACTGGAGTACTAACCTCTGCAAACTGACGATCGGCGATGTGCTGGTGAAGACGGACGGATAAACTCACCCGTACCTGTTCCAAATGCCTCAGAATTCTTCAGTTAACTTACGTCGTTCCGTACTTGAGCTACAGTATGTGTATAAACATTTCGGATTCATCTAAAGTTATCTAGAACAGACGAAAGGTCGGTATAAATTAAACAATCGAGGCCTACATATTTGTACTTGGAACCTGCGATGGCTCGCAAACCAAACTTGTACCTGTTGAGCTGCTCTTGTTAATACCCCCACGGCAGTGAATTTTTCAGTCTGTTAATTAATTTGACAGCACGGAAGTAGATATAATATGTAATACACAAATTACTACAGCTTTGTATACCGTGTAATTCATCATCTATTACAGCTTCATTTATTTCTGCTTATAGACCTGAAAGAAATACAAAACACCAGATTAATACTAAACCTTCCGGGTTGGGATGTGCAACGTATTATCTCTGTCTGTCCATGGATCATTTAGTACAACAAATGTGAAACGTCAGAACGAAATTGGAATAACATCATAAATAGTAGATGTGTAAGGATGTGCAAGGAAGCTTTTTTTTCCTTACATGAATGAATTGCCACATGTCAGAACTGAATATAACCGCGAAACCTTAGGCGAACATAGCCGATTTACATCGGGATCCGAGCCGAGGATCTTCCGTATGCTAAATTGCTTTGTAACATTAAAATTAAACATAGAATCAAAATCCACTTGTTTATGCTCTGTGTTCTTTTAGTTTAATGTTATTACTGTGAGAAACTAACGATTCGTTCGCTGATTAAGGAATTCCCCATGTTTTATGAAAACCGAAACTTCTTCACCGTGTATGCCACAGCACGCATCTTTATCCAGTCCCTAACCAGATTAAGGCAGTCCTCGCTCTCCTTCTTATTCCCTTAAGTAATGACTTTAATGAACAATGAAACTGACCACTTATGGACTCGTGAAGCCTGAAGTATGACCTCTTTAGTTCGAATAATATGTACCGAAATTGAAACTGAATTGATGGGTAATATTAAAATGAATCTCGTAGTAATGTGTAAAAATGTGAGATGGATTAAGCTGTCTTAGGGAGAGTTTTGGAGGTGGGGCTCCACAGAAAGTATAGTGGTTCTCGATTCGGACAAGAAATCCATCTCGTGTTCAAAGCGTTCAGACGGCGCCGTAATCAAACCAGTGTACTGTTTTATTGCTGCAGGGGTTCATTTCCCGGGGGCCAAAGTGGCCCAGGTTTGAAAATGACTACTCACCTCGACCTATTGTCAAGATAAAGAATTAGTGGAGGTATATCTTCATTTCCCTTACGCCTTCATGGCGTGGTCCTTTAAGTAGAGGGACAACTTTACATTTAGGATAAGGATCAGAAGAAAATCATTGTAAACACCGGGATGGACTCATCGAATCTGATTACTTGATCTGCCAAGTAACAGTAAAGATTTCTCTTTCATGAAGTTGTTGGTTAGTTGTCAGTTGCCGCAGACGTAATACAAAAGATAATTGTTCTTATGCACGACAAGAAGGTGCATAGGGGAGTACAGGTATAGATCAGATCATCATTAATCTCGGCACTAGACAGAGATTCAGCTTCGCGCGCCGATCGCTTTGCCCCAGCAGAAAGATCCTCCCATCCCAACCACACAGGAGGAAGTGAAGGTGGGTGGGAATGAGAGCTATTTTTTGACGCCTGAGAGAAAGAAAAGATGTTTCGCTGCTGCCGGACATCGAACACAATTTATCGACTGACCATCCTGTAGTGTGGTCAGTGTACTGATCACGTGATCGGTGTATGTACGTTATTCTTTCAGTTCGTAAAACAGCACAACTTGGTGTAAAACTCTGGTGTGTAGATTTATTACAGGAAGCGTTTTATATTCTCCTTCGCTTGGAATATTTATATTCCTTATAAAGTGCTGTAATAAACGTTATCTGCCCGGTATTTGCTTCCAAAATGCAAAATGGTCATTATCTGCAACGAATGCATTTATCTCCTACACTCACTGAAAAACTGAAACAGGATCCGATATTAGAAAAGTCACGTTGGTGCGAAGACAGCTGGTTCGTGCGTGTTATTAGTACCACATTTCACCGCTTACTACCAGAGCGTGTCTGTAGGAACATTTGCTACGGAAGAGGGGAAAGTGTACAAATCTATACATATCTGTGTGCGTTTATAGGAGATAGTGCACCCCCTTTAAAAAAAGGATGAGAGAATAAAAAGAAGACAAAAAGTGCTGGCATTTTTATCGATTTCGTGAGTTTGCGAGACCTGTCGTAGCGCTCCTGTCGTCAAGACTCATGCTGCTATCTAGCGGACAAGCGCGGGAGTTGGCGCAACTGAGAACAGCAGAAAACTGTTTCTGAGCGGGAGACAGTCGACAGTCAACACATACTATCCAAGACTCGAGCCTCTCTTCTATCTTTATCAGTGAGTGTCTGTGAGTGTGTTTGTCCGTCAAACTGTTTTTTTGTGTATTATTTTTGTTTCGGTGGTAAAATGGATTTCGTCCATTCTTGACTGGAACTTGTTTTTTTAACCCTGTTTTATTGGTTTTATGAAGTGTTCTTGTGAAATGACGAGTAGCGGAAATGTAAGGTGAGTTCACCTTTTATAATTATGTTACAGCTCAGTTGATTTTTTTTAGAGTTACTTGATCCTTGTGGCGGCTTTCAAAGACAGTGGAATGCCTAGTGAGAGAGATAGATAGAGAGAGAGAGAAGTAAAAGGGTTGAAGAAAGGGGGAGACCTCCTGGGGGGAGGGGCAGGTGGAATGTTTTCATACATGTCAGGATGGAATGGCACTTGTGGCTGCCGTCTCGGCACGTTTACACGCATTATGAAATTATGTTCCTGAATGCGTGTAGGTAAAACAAGTTGTATAGAATCTGGGATTTGTAAATGGAAGTAGTTTACCTCATTTAAGATTAATAATAATAATAATATATAATATATAAGTGTAGATGGAAGTGTTTACAATGTATTAAGACCTTATTTTAACACATGTACCGTGCATCTTTTATTATTTTGTACAATGAACCAACAAATACACAATTAATTGTGCATTTGTTGGCTCTTTGTGCAAAATAAATTAATAAGACATGTTTAGGTTGGGAATTTTATACAGGCTTTATAAAGGTAGTTCGAATTGAATAAACGCAAAAATTCATTGCTACTCTAACAATGAAATTACCCAAAGAATAAATGACAGAGGCAAGACAATCGGATGTATTCTAGCAATACGTACACAGACGTAATGAGGAATATTGTTTTGACTTTATCTTCCGTATAAAACTTACTCAACGTGACAAATATATAATTTTATTTTACTGGATTAATTCTGAAATTGAAGAATGTATATATCTTGTGTTTATGATGCTTTGTACACCCAAATAATTCGTATAAATATGTATGGCTTATAAACCCAACTATGACAACACAGCGAAGCAAAAATTGTAAGGGGTTTCCTCTTCTAACTGCTGTACTTGCCTCTCTCTCTCTCTGTCTCTCTCTACCATTCCAAACGTTTATTTTATTTTTAGCAATCCTGCATCGGCAGAAACACAACGTGCTCCCATGTTGTCAGTGTGTTACCGTCCAGCACGAGAACCTGTACTGAACTGAATGCTGGATGCTGTCACAATACGAGTGGATTGCGCATGGATTGTCACATGCGTCTTACGGTTTGTGTCTTTTGCCAAATCCTATCCCGATTGGAGAAGGGCGCAGAGAGAGACGACTCTAACTCTTTTTTGTGCGTATAACCAAATTCACTGTATCAGATTCTGTTACGAATGCTTGTACAATATTAACGGAGGCAAAACTAAGCATGCGTTCAGATTTTGTCACCACAAAGCAGAGTAAACTTCGAAAGGACTGATATTAAAGTCTCTCAAAAACCTAGAAACATTAAAGCAGGCCTATTTGGGAACGGACAGAAATAATATAAATTACATTTTTAGTCAAATATTGATTAGGATTCAAAATTAACAACAACGTCTGACGATTGAATATTGTTGAAGTGGGTCATGCAAATACGATTTGTACAGTGAGAATTGTCCATGCTTTTTGTGGGAACAGAAGAAGGGAAGAGGTTATTTGAGATTATTCGGCTTCGAAGGTAATCTGATAATAAATTCTACCTTGGATAAATGGGCCTTGCAAGTGTGGCTTATATGAAGCAGGGTTTGAAATGTTAGATGGCATATAGTTCGTAGAGGACAAAATGGCGGGATTTTTTTTGAAAAAGGGAATGAACATTAGCGCATCTTAAAGGTGTCAGCCTTTCGAGAAACACACAACTGCTTAATTGGGTGCCCAAGACCGAACTAGAGTTAATACTAAGTAGGTGACGGAAATAATGGTGTCCTTACCCTGTACAGGAGACACGCGAACTATCAGGTTAGGTCATGCATTCGGAATTGCGGGTGTGTGACCCGTTCGCATCAACAGGACTGCAAATTTAATGTTCTGAAAAATTAGTTAAACGTATTGCTAATTGCCACATATGTGGTTAGCGCTTCCGTTTCCCTATTTTGAAGATCCAGGGTTCGAATCTCGTCGCAGTGGTCGGTTATTATGGCAGAATTTTCGTTGATTTCCTCATTCCTCCAGGTAAATGCCGGCATAAAACTCAGAATGTGTTAAGGTCATTTCTTTTTCCATCCTCTAATCCATTACTCATTGCCCTTTCGATCAGTTGACGTTACACGTCCTGACCAACTGGTGGTTGTGTCAAACACGGATATATGTAATTAATTAATTAACCAATTTAAGCGTGGTGACTTTTACATGTGCCCCTATGTTTAACACTATGAACTCTGAATTTTCCCAACACTGTTTATTTATGTATTTTTGATGATTCTCACAGTAAATAGTCACTATTTTCCGGGCTGCCGTATTTAGTATAACGACTAGGTTACGGCCTGGACGATCCGGGTTTCGAATCCCGATAGGGAAAGAGAGTTATTTCTTCTCTAAAACGTCCAGACCGTATCTGGAGTCCAGTCCGCTTCCTGGTAAAGCGGCCACGGTGTGATTTCGACTGCTCGCCTTTATCTAGTGCCGAAGTTACGAATAAGTGGAGCTATACTTCCACTCCCCAATATGCAATATTAATAAAAGTCCAACCAGATGCAACAGTATGCAGATATTTATTTGCTGCAAAGTCACTCTACATGTTTTTGGTGTCACAGCAGCCATCATCAGGAGTACTAAAAACTGTAACCGCAGCCTCCGGTACAGGTCATAATATCGTTACAGCTACTTCCCTCCAACGTGGCCCGATTGGGCCACGTTGGAGGGAAGTACGGAAGTACGATGATAGGGGCGACAGTGCCGTGACTTCGGCGGTTAGTCGCCGGCCTCTGAATCTGGAAGCTCGATTTTGATTCCAGGCTAGTTCACGTGGGATTTGTGGTGCACAGAGTGATACTGGGTGTGGTTCTTCTCCGAATAATTTTTTTCCCCACATTAGGATCATTTCACCATTGTTCCATACTCATTCACTTAAAATTCGAAGAAGCAACGTAAAGCATTAACCTTTGGCGCCGGAATTATTTTTTTTATTTTAGCACACCCTGTATATAAAATGTGAATAATACAGGAACCAAATACGTTAGAATTATGAAACAAACTGCATTTTGAAAATATAAAAACGGAGAGTATATATCATGTTTAAAGTATTCAGTACCTATATTTGTTGAATAATTATATAAAATGCAACTTTAGAGGTTGGCGGTGCAGTACGACCACTATAGTTGACATTAGGCGTCAAAAGGTTAAACTAATATCACGATAGAGTGCAGAAGTAAACGACTGCCCTAAAAGTATAGTTTAATAATGAAAGTATTTTTGTGGCGGAGTAATTGAAACGTATTGCTACTGTGCAAATTTGACATGGATATTGAAGGAACGGAGTGCGAAGGTGTAGATTGAATTGGTTTTTCTGTGAGTGGAGGCCATTGACAGGATTTTGTGAGCACGGTAATGAATCTACCGTTCTCATAACGAGTGTGAGATTTCTAATATAGTCTAAAGACTATTGGCTTCTGAAGAGGAGCTTTGCTTCATACGATGCGAGGAATTTCTTTAATTTAAGAAGTTATTCGGTTTTCAAGAAGGGCTCTTCTTCATGAAGTTAGTTATGTACTTGTGATAGTATTTATTTATTTATATACACGAGAGCCAACACCCTGATTTGTGTTGCACAAAACAGCTTGTTGCAATTAAAGAAATGACGGTATTAAATTTAAGGAAGCATTAAAACATAATCCCTTTCAAGGGTTGAGGAAAATCTTTAAATTATGAAGTCAGAATATTAAAATTCTGGACATTCACAATGTGATACAGTGTTGATAAACAGAAATCCACACAAATTTTACAGTAATACAAGCCCTGTGAGTTATGAGGTAGAGCAATATAAGGAGGGGTTAGTCTGTCCCAAACTGCGTATGGTAACACACAGGGGTGTGTATTCGCGTCGAGGATCCCTGAATGTGAAAGCCAGAAAAGGCGGGATCGCTGGACAGGCAACTTTATTCATGTTGGATGACAGGGGTTTGATTCTCGGTGTTAGTAGCTGTAGTCTCCTTCGCTACTACATCCTGACCCACTGCGAGACCTATCCAATCTCTTATCGCATCGGTATTCAGAGTCGTAACATCTGTGGAACCCTTGTGACGGAATCTGATTCAAGGAACCCCTCTTCGGTAAAAGTGTACTTTTGGGCGAAAAACTGAAATAAAAATGTCAAAGACGTAAACGTTTAAAAAAGTAAAAAAAAGTGATAGCACGTTTATGAAAAAAAAAACAAATTTTGTTGTTGGTGATTTACACTGGAAATAAAACAAACGTCAGTTCTGGAAACAAAGATGAGAAGAATAATAAAAAATACAATTGATAGTCGAAATTGTATTTATTAATTGCAATATCAAGGATCAAGATATATAGAATTATAATTTTGCCTTTTGTTTTGTATGGGTGTGAAACTTGGTCGTTGACATTGCGGGAGGAAAGGAAGCTGAGGGTGTTTGAGAACATGGTGTTGAGGAGAATATTTGGACCTAGGAGGGGCGAGGTAACGGGGGAAT
>Ga0136643_10006054_pt1 | contig 17244 bp, 6 predicted proteins | sample TergutLab28metaG_FD_96883 | JGI IMG/M metagenome (GOLD analysis project Ga0136643, IMG submission 96883) | Labiotermes labralis P1 segment gut microbial communities from Petit-Saut dam, French Guiana - Lab288 P1 (version 3) (version 3) | ecosystem: Host-associated > Arthropoda: Insects >... | reverse complement strand
TCCTGGGCCAGCCCAATCCAGTCCATATACCCACATCCCACCTCCTGGAGATCTATCCTAATATTATCCACCCATCTACGCCTAGGTCTCTCCAGTGGTCTCCTTCCCGGCGGTTTACCCACCAAGATCCTATACACCCCCCTCTCCTGACCCATACGTGCCACATGCTCAGCCCATCTCATTCTTCTCCATTTTATACGTTGGAGAAAGTCCAAAATGTCTATGAGTTCAAATCTTCTAGACGAATTAATTATTTATCACCGGATCTCATTAGTTATGTCTGTGGTATCCACATCTTTTTGGAATTATTAAAAAAAAGTTTGAATCGAAAACATGTGATATTTGCAATCCGTAGCTACAGTTTCCACCCATCCATTGATCTACCCATATAAAACACATGATGTGTGTTATGAAATCACAGTTCCAGTGAATATGCGCTTGCTTAAAGTCAGAATTGTTGGTAGTGTACCCTGTGTTGCTGCTTATAAATAACTCTATCTGTGAATATTCTCTAAGAACGACCGGAGTGTATGGGTGCCCTTTGACTGCTTCACAAGGGCAGGTTGTTTCCTGCATTCGTTATTTCTTTGCATATGTATCCTTAAATAAAAGAGTGGCTTGCTGCTTGACCACAGACTAACTACAGAATTTCAACAGAGACTTTTGTATGTAGAACTAATTCTTTGGGCCTTTCGCCATTCAAGAGCCAAGGAAGTAGAGTGCCCGTCTTACTAGTTCGGTCAGTATTTTAGTTTCCCTGAATTTTCAGTTTTAGAATACCCGCAATATTCTTCCCACTCTTAAAGGCACTCAAAATAATAAGAACTCCACCATAAAAACAGGGAGACATGTTGCGGTTTTATGTGTTTCTAACTGAATTTGTTTCACAACTGGAAGTGGCATTGTGAGAGCTGAGAACGCAAGCAATTTTACAGTGGTTCCATCTGGTAGGCATTTGTGAAACTGTTCGTGGTGCCCTCTATCCACAAGTATAATCTTGGATGTAACTAAAACAGATCTTCCTAGGATTAACCACATAAAACGGAGTGAGTGGTACTACGTACGTGTACCAGATGCCTTAACAATAAGGCACTATACACTGTCACACAGTGTATTTGTGAATTCCATCTTGAGTCTTATAACAAAAGGTGACCATCTGTCTAAACAGCAATAAAGTGTTGGACTTTTGAAATGCAGACGGAGAGAGTGTCTGTTATTTTGCGGTTAGAGTGAGTTTCAAACACTTTTTACGAACTTTGTGATTAATTTTTAATTTAAAAAAAAAGACATAAAAGCAAAATTGGAACCGATAATACCGATTTTAGTCGCCTACTGCGGTAATAATCATACGTGTCGCCCTGAGATTTCTGAACCCAGTTTAAGTAATGTTCAATTTGACATTCGGAAGCACCATATGCATCCTGTTGTAAATGGTGACTGTTCCATTTGGGTGTCATCTCACAGAGAATCACGTGACGCAGAGACAGAGAGAGAGAGAGAGAGACTGTAGGCAAGTGGAGTGCATCACTGCCCCTTGAACAGACAGGTGAATGGATTGCATTACAGCACCTACATAGTACGATATATGCAGTTTAGATTCATGGTTTATTGAAACATTGCAAATAATCTAATGTAGCGTCGCACAAATTATTTTAACCCTTACCCAGCCGCCTGTTTTGCAATCAGGCTGATACTGCGTACTACTTTGCCAGTTCGCTTTTTGGTGTTTTCACGAAGTAAGGACTCGCATTTCTCTGTATATTACTCACGTGAACATTTTTGTGGTTTGTGGCTTATTGTCTGATCTTTGGTGCAAAAGTGAGAGTTCTAGAGGATTTCGTCACTTCCGTTTCTGCTTTAAATGCCTCGTACTGTATTTTAAAGTATTTCATGTTTCTGAGGATTTGAAAACAAATTCTATCTTTTTTTTTTGTTATGTTTACAAATTGTATTCCGAAGACCATTCCTTTATAATTGTCTTATCTTTAGCACTGAAAACGTTTGAATGTGAACGGTACTGCAGCAGATGAAGACATCAGTCCTAATTTATTTCACTATATACTGCATAAGTCACGATAACTACTTAATGTCAAGTAATGGCGCAAGATGGTCGCGTTTAACAGATTTGAGGGGAATGGAAATAAACCGGCCGTGGCCTATTTAAGAAGTATTAAGGAATTGTGACGGGTAGAAAGTGAATTGTGGGGAATGTTTTGAATTTTTCATTTGTGTTATGGAACGCTGGAAATGTTTGGTGTAAAACGGGAACATTTTTTTAGTTGGTTTACTGAAAATTATGTAAATTTTGTGTCAACTGAAGATTCAGCAAGTTCTGACGTACATCTGAAGAGTGCCTCTCTGATAAGACCGGAAGTTCTCTTTGAAATGAATGATACGTTACAGCTTGGCAATGTTGTTGTTATTCTGTGTTCTTTGCAAAGGAGAAGGGAGTGCCTAATGTGGAGATCATGTTGTTGTTCCGTCTGTGATCTAGTACCAGCGAATAAACTGTTTGACGAATTCATTTGAATTCTGCATGGGGGACTTTCATTGAAGTTCAGGCACTCACATTTTCTAACAACATGGACCCATAGTAAAATTCATAAATGGCAAACAGACCGCAAGTGTGCTGCGTAAATTGAAGAGTTGGGTCTTTGATGTGAATTAGGCGTAAGCAGTCTCCTGGAGTTTTAAGTCGTAATGTGTGGGCTTTTGAGCTTGGTTTCTTCTGCCCAAGTACAAGGACAGACAGGCTTGTATTGCCATGCTGTGTGTGTCCCCTTTTAAGCTTTTCACTTAATTACCATTTGAGAAGTAGCTGTGTTTAAGGTTCTTAAGGCGCTGACTACAGACACTACATTCGCCCGAGATGTGACGCCGTATAACCTAGTACAGAATAACCGATATTTTGGCAACAGCTTTGGTAGACTGTGAAAACTGTACGTTTAATCAAAATGTTGGTAGAACTCTACCAGTACACACGGTGTCATCCCAGGCTGCTGTATTGTTAGAAGTATGTTAAAAGACAATTGTCTATTATTAAATTCTATTTGTGCAATATATTGTGGTATAGATTGAACTAAGTAACTAATGGTGTAAAGTTACGACCAGTGTGGAGCATCGTCTAACGTCAGCCAGAGAACGTGATAGGCGATGTTCTTCAATAAAAGCAATCCCAGTTACGAACGTGGGTCAGCCTGGTCTGTGTGTCCTCGTGTTTTGACTGTGAAATACAAACACTCAGCTCTGTCTAAACAGCCTCAGGCTTTCAGGCCCTTTCAAATTCCATCCCCCCATACAAAACAAAATCGGACAGCGTTGAAACTTCACTGCCTAATCGAAATGGATGTCAAAGTTGGGTTCGGGGCTATGTCTAATATTCACAAGTTAGAGCAGCACATTGCAGTTAGCATGCGGGAATTAACATTATAGACGACTCGGGTTCATGTTTTGGGCCATAGGTCAGACGTGAAGAAATACATTCATCCCCCGCAGATACGTCGTGGGTGGTTCCTAGAACCATAACGTTGGTATACGCAGCTTTTCCCATAAATGCACTATTAAAATGAGAGGCTGGTTCCAGACAATCTGTTATGACCAAGAAAGAGATTTAGTGACACAAAAAATGTACAAAAACACGAAATCTGACAAAAAAATTACATTATAAAGATGAGGCACTTCCTTTTTAACTGCGAGTTGGTCGTGTAGATCATCGCTAATGTCCAGCAGTACAGGTGGCGATGCACGAGTCCCCGAGGATGATTTGAAGAAAGTAAGCACTGAACACTGTCGAGACAAAGACCTCTTCTTCTTCTTCTTCTTCTTCTTCTTCTTCTTCTTCTTCAGAGTCTCCTTACAGCAAGCAAGCATCGTCGTAATTCCTTTGTCCAGTTGCTGCTACTTGCTGCTTGTCCCAGTGTTCTCAGACACTCAGATAGCAGCTTCAGTCAGTCCAAGCCACTCAGTCAACTTCAAAACAGTCACGGTGCTCTCCTTAGGCTCAGGATCAGATTCCTAACCTTCTTCAAGGGCTGTTTCCTTCTGAATTTCAACAGGATGATCAAATGTCAACTTCTGATCATGGAAGTTGGGCAGCGCGATTAAATTTCCAACGCCGTACGTACGAATTTGCGCCCTTAATTTAATATGTTGTGTCTGGAGGCAAATTGCCTGAGTGGGAACATCGTATATCGGGTATTGATGTGTAATTGAAGCCTCTTGTTGCTTGTGATCACAATATTTTTCCCATGTGTTGTAGTTTATACAACCTGGCTGATAAACGGACATTCTTCTACGCTGTATAAACGATAACTACCAGAAAACTCATATATACTTTAAAACGAACACGCCACTATGTTACGTTAAATATGGACATTGCCCGTCTTCCAAGTACCTTATTGGTATATTATACTTAACATTATGCCAATCCCACTCAGCCTCTAACAGAAATGAGTACCAGGAGCATTTCCTGGGGGTAAAGGCGGCCGCTGCTTAAGGCTGACAACCTTACCACCATCCTGTGCCGTTGTCATGAAATCTGGGAACCTTATCTTCCTGGAACCCTTTGGGCCACTCCAGGCCTGTAACGGGACTGCTTTACCTTTATCCCAGTGGCAACTCGGTCGAAGGCGTGGATCTGCAGCTGCTCGCTTGCAGGAATTTCGGGTTCGAATCCCACCGAGGGCATGGATGGATGTCTGTCTCTTGTGAGTGCTGTGTGTTGTCAGGTAGAGGTCCCTGTGTCGGGCTGATCACTCCTCCAGAGGAGTACTACCGAGTGAGGTGTGTGTGAGTGTGATCGTAAAACCTGTACCATGAGGAGGCTTCGGCTTACAAAGGGGTTTCGCTCTATGGGGGCGGGGGCAGTGTACTGGTTTCTGTACCACAACAGTAATGAAATGTGACTGAATTTATTCATAAAAACATATTCATTGTAGGATCGTTGTATCCAGTAACGTTTAATATATCCTCTTTCTGTCTTCAGTTCTTCCCAGCCTGCTCGGATGCGTCGCTAATCAATAGGAAACTCTCAACTGTTATGTCGTAACAGATTTGCTAATTTCACAGCAGTTAAAGCTTACTGAGTGATCAGACTGTATTGGAACAGAGCGGAGCGCCGGTACTGCTGATACAAAAGTTAAATTAATTCCAGACGAGACAACCGCACTAAATGAAAGAGTTAAGAAATATTTTTTACCTTTCCTGTTAAAACGTTAGAATTCGGGCTAGGTCTTCGTGATGCCCCTGTACTTTACGAATTCCGAGGTTTCAATTTTTGATTTTGGAATTTTAAAACCTTGCGTGGGATGAGGCAGTGTTGAATGCGGTTTGTGGTCGAATTGAAAACAACCACTGGAATCCATTTTACCACCGTTTAGAATTCCATTTCACTTCTTCCCTTCAGTTTCCAATAAAACTCAAGTAGAAATTGCTTGCCGGTGTTATAGTTCAGTTTCATAGTGACTGTGCGAAAATAAAACGGTTACTAGTAACTATAGGAAGATGTACGACCAATCACGTTTGATTTCTTCTCCGATATGAATTCTTTCCCTGCACCAACTGGTATCAAATTATTTTTAATGTGATTAGCAGCCGAGTAAGCTAAATTAAGATGAGCAATAGTACTAGAGAAACGCAGACGATAAACGCAGATTACTGGTAAGTTGATGGTAAACTGAGTATTTTTAGTGTGCGCTCGACTTAGGACGCTTTTGGGACTGAATGTACAAGAAAACATTTCATAACTTCGCATTTTTCCTCCCTATCTTCACATTCATTCGGTTACATAAAATTTTCTAATGTGTTTGTGTTCGTAGACCACACATTGTTAGAAGGAAGGTAAAGTTGTCCGTTTTCACGCTGTCAGAGTATATAAAGGAAATGGACGGATAGCCACAATCATTAGTAACCTCAACGCTAGGTGAAAGTGAATGATTAATTTTACCCCCGGCCCTTTTCCCACGGGAAAGAACGATCGTGCACATTGAACAAGAGGCTGCATAAGCCCCACAGCCAGTCTGGGCGTTTTGGAGGAGAGAAAGTCTCTTGCTCCTGCAGGGATTTGAACGTCGGGTCGTCCAGTTCGGAATTAGTCACTCTACTGACTACAATATTCGGGCTGTCCACATTGTCTGAGGTTACAAATAACAGTGATATGACGGTAATGCTGTCGAAACTTATAAGTGCAGTAAACGTGTCCTTTAAGTGTACTAAGTGTGCTATAAGTGTATTTAGTTGGACGTTTTAATTAACTTTTCTGCCTTTAGAATACGCGGTAGCTTCAACATTTTCCCGGAGTCACTTTATTTTTGAGAAATACGGAACAGTACAATCATTTAAGTTACATTTCCTCCAAAATATTCCCCTTGTGCAACTATACACATCTGCCAGCGACTGAAAAGATGTTTGAAACATTCCTGGACGCCATCGTGTGAGAGCCTTTTCAGCTCTACCATCGCATTCTAAATGATGTCAGTAGCACCACAAACGTTCCGTCCCTCCAATGCTGATTTCGTTCGACAAAACAGGTAAAAATCAGGTGAAGCCGGGTCAGAAGAGTATGGCGGATGCTCCAGTGTTGTCACGTGGTTATTTGGTGAAACCTCCTCGAGCAAAACCTACCGGTGTGCCGGAGCGCTGTCATTAAGCGGAAACCAATTGTTGGTTTTCCATTTTTCGGGGCTTTTCCATCTGACCCCATCCATGAGTCGACGACGGATGTTAAAACACATTTCTTTATTTACAATAGGTATTCCTGTAAATTATACCAGCGAATTTTGAGAATGTTTTTGCAGATACTACGTTTAAACATCAGTGAACACCAGGAGGCATGTGCACGACGTTAAACACCAAACATAAAGTTTTCCAAAAAAATATCGAATAAAATAATTTAGGTTTACTTTATTTGTGGACTTTTTCCGTCGTTTTTGTTTAGAAAACAAAACGAGCACGATCTGCTTCCGTCATCAGGTTGAAGGGTGGGGGGGGGGGCAACGATTTTCTTTCAGCGGAAATATATAGTCCCAGTCAGAAGATCACAAATTTTGATGTTTTGCTGACCGTGTATCTCAGTATAATTCTAACAATTAACCACATTGCTGCACAAAATCTTGTTTTATAATAAGTTTATTAAATGCCTGTACATGTTTCGAGCACTATGTGCTCATCATCAGGAGGTCAAAATTGTATTATACAGCATCTAGTATCGTCACACCTGTAGGTGGCCGTCCGGTGCACAGGTTGAGAGAAGACTGGTTGGAATTTTTTTGCATCAAGTTGGTTAATTACTAGGATCAGAAGATCACAGTTCTTATGTCGCTTTCCTTCGATAAAACTTGATCATATATCCACATATAAACGCATTGACGTAGGTAGTTTCGTGTACGAATATTTGTTGGTAATTTTCAGTATTCCGATCCCGCTGTGTTCCAGTTCAATTGTGCTACAATATCATAAACTATAATTACGTTTTTATTCCAGACTTTAATTTGCATTTATGTGTTAATACCGCTTCAGGTGCAGATTTGGTAATTATAACTACTGCAAGTAATTGTCACACAATACGCTCCGAGCACTCTGACAACTAAAGTTTTCCAACAGACAGTTAATTAAATCTGAACAAACCCGCACGACACGTCTGTCAGAGAAGTTGCCGCATAAGCACGGCGCTTGATCTTGACTGTTTACCTTTCAGCTGCCAAAGAAATCGGCGTCGACTAATTCCGTTTCACTCCGTTTGGGGGTATTAGCCCTTTTAAATGCGAACTTCATATAAATAACACTAGAAATCATTCATGTGTTAAATTAATTAGTACACCATGAGGACGGGGTGATGTGGAAGTGCAGCTACACATATTCCTAAGCTTGGCACTGCATGGAGATGAAGCGGAAATTGCACGTGTCCGCCTGTTTACCCCCGGGGAATGAACCCCCCCCCCCAGTACGGTCTTTATGTAAGGCTGAATGATCCGCGAACTTAATGTGAGCGTGAAAAACAGAAAAGTGTTGTTCCTGCCCGAGAATTGAAATCCGTTTCTCAACCGTTCAGTTCGTAGACTAGTCACTGCATGGACGGAGCTATTCAAGCTCCTGTAGACATTACTGATACTTTTAACTTAGTTCCTGTTATATGGAAACACACCGCTTATGCGCCGAAAGACCATCTGGTTAATGCTGTTTATGGGAGCAGTCGCTGTTTCATGTCAATGGTACGACACCGGCTGTTTGGACTACATTTCAAATCCGTACTCCTTAAAGTTATACCAGCCAGCACACAGTTGGCGATTATTCATAAACCGCCAAAGCTGTGACCGACACACTGTGCTGACATCGTTGCGTGATGTTTTAAAGACCCGAAACGTTGAACTGACCCCTGTGGGACCCTCAGATCTCACGTAGTCTGTCACTTGTTAGAGGACCTGGGTAGCTTAATCGGTGTAGCGACTCACTATAGGCTGGACGGTTCGGTTTTCGAACCCGGACGGGCTCTGGACGCCACCCAACCTCATGTGCTATGGGTACCAGCGCTCTTCCCCGGGGGTAAGGCGGTCCAGGCGTGGCTTTGACCACCCAGTCCCACTCTAGCGCCAAGATCAATAATGAGTAGAACGGTACCTCTGCTCCTTCTCTGTGCCTTCATGGGATGTTCAAGGAGACCTTTAATTTTATGTGTCTGGTACTGAAGTGCGCAAATTGAACGTCCGTAAAATCAGATCTTGTAGCAATGTGAAACATTGTTCAGTCACTGAAACCGATGTAATGTTTTCACAGGCGACTGTATTTTATACGTTATACTGAGTAGATTAACTTAGCCATAATGGTCGTGACTTTTCTTCTGGAAGCAACTGGTTTGAATATTGACACAGAATAGGAGCAGTTGATTTTCTGTTTGTGGGTCCTCCAGGGTTTTCATTTGAATGCAGGCGATAGGCCCTTCACCAGTCGCGACTGCTACATACAATCTCGCATCGTCCTGAAAAATTCGATGCTTTTAACCCTCGAAATTTATGCAGTTTTTTTGTTTTGTTTTGTTTTTTGTTGTGTTGAATTCTGTTTGTTTTTCGTTAACTGGTTTTATTATCCGCCATAAAACAGCGAATAAATTTATCTCACACTTCACGTAAGTGTATATTTCGACTTTGAGTCAATAATCGTGAGGTGGGTCAGTCACGAAATTTCATGTCTAAAATATCCACTAAAAGTGTGTGTGACATAAAATTTTCGAAATTTAAGTAATTCTGATTAATTTCTTTACGAAATTGTTTAGCTACTCGCTACGGTCTTTACGGTCCGGAGATCGAATCCCGGTGGGGGGGGGGGCGAGATTTTCTGCACCCGTCCAGACTGTCCCTGGGGCGCACCCAGCCTCCTGTACAATAAGTTCCGGGTCTTTCCCGGGGTTAAAGCGGTCGAGGCGTGGCGTTGACCACTTACCCCATCTAGCGCCAAGGTTACAGAAACGGTAGAGCTATACATTTACTGCCACTCCTGGCCTTCGTGACCTGTTCTAGGGTGAACTTTACTTTACCTTTAACTTTACGAAATTGTATGCCATTTCAATATGACATAATTTATTTTTTCTGAGATATAATATACCTCCTTTAGTTTATGGCTTGTATGCACCTCATTTAGTTTCATTTCTTTCAAGATATTCATTTGTGTGCAAATTTCGTGATGTCGTAGCTTAGAAATATACTTCACCCACCTGGTGCAGGCGGTTAGAACATCGAAGGTTGTACTGGCTTCGATGTTCTAACCGCTGCACCAGGTGGGTGAAGTATATTTCTAAGCTACGACATCGCGAAATTTGCACACAAATGAATATCTCAAAAGAAATGAAAATTAACTGAGGTGCACACAAGCCATAAACTAAAGGAGGTATATTATATCTCAGAAAAAATAAATTTGTGTGTGTGTGTGTGTGTGTGTGAGAGAAATTTTCTTAAGCACATAGACTGCCTCTGTGATACTGTATATCAAGATCCAGTACACTCATACAACTAATCTACGAAAAATCGTCTACTCTTGTGACTCTCTTACACTATATCAGCTGTGTAAAAAAACTGAATAATTTGATTTTGTGCGGCATTACTTGGTTTGGTTCCCTGATGATGATCGTTTGTGGATCGAAACTTGTTTGAATATTCGATGTAATATTGTAACATAAACATAAACATGAACATTATTCTGCATTTTCTTGGTCGTGTATTGCGAAATTGTTATGGGCAATGCACGGAGTGGACATTATGTAGTTTACCGTCGTAGTGGTGTTCTGTTGTTTAATCATCAATCTAATGTATGTAGGTCTTGTTTATTGGTATCAGAACTAAATTACGCTAAGCACATATTTTTCCAACTGATTACGTAATCAGCTCATCTTTGCGAATTGAACTTCACCTAACTGTTCGTAAATTAGGAAAAACGAACTTAATTTACAAACTTTCCTATTTTTCTCTCCGTGAACTGTGAATGGTTACAGTCTCCTAGTATCAACCAGTGAACTTACTTTACTAATATATATATATATATCACCTTATCTGCCTACTACATGTTTCGGCTGATCGCCATCTTCAGGGAGCTCACAACCAAACAGCTTAAAACTCACAGCAGTGAAATAGTCAAAAGCCGAAACATGGAGGAAGCAGATAAGGTTATATATCCGTTTACAGTATGTATTAGTAAATATGTGCTTTTGATTTCAAACTTTCGCCTTATTCTGAATGTTGTATGCTTTCTTCTGAGTAATTCCCCTGCGTCTGAATTTTATATGCCGACGTTTCGGAATACTCTGTTCCATCTTCATATGCGGGTATGAAGATGGAACAGACAGAATGTTCCGACACGTTGGCATATAAAATTCAGACGCCCGGGTATTACCCAGAAGAAAGCATATAACATATGTGCTTTTGTTGGTACTGAGAGATTGTTATATAATTTACAAAATTCTTGCAATTTGAAATCTTGAATCAGTACTCTTTCAGATTCTGATGACGCACAAAGAGACCAGAAGACGTAGTTGTTGAGTGTGGTGTTGCGTAGGTTAGGTACCGTTACGTACTGTTAATGTGGCGATGCTTGAACTAATATGTTAACCTCTTTGTCGCTGTTGTTACGACACGTAACGCGTGTTTTAGCGTTACAATATTACGATTCTCAGAAGGTTGATGTAACCGTCTACATTCATCTTTTCGCATCTTTCCTTTCCCGGAATACCACCACTGCCCGCGTTACATGTCACGTGGTACAAAGACTTTCTCCTTCTAACTTTCTCTTCTAGGGTCCAATTAGGCCTATACTTTCTCTTCTACCGCCTGTGTTCTTGCGCTGTCATTAAATACCCAAACAGTTTCAATTCTTCGCACGTTTTATATTGCTGTTTCTCCTTTTCCCTACACCAAGTTCTCTTTTCATTTAACCAGTTATTCTTCAGCCGCACTGCTAAGTCAAAAAAAGCAATATTCAAGAAAATAAAATTAAAAGTAGTTGTAAAAACGAAAGGAACACAATCGAAAATACTGTATTCCGTAAGAAACCAATATGTTTAGGCACATGATTCGTATTTGCAGTCAACATTTTGATAGACAGCTGACCTTTCGGACTGGAACTTGGGAGTTTTTACTTTGAACTTCGGAACCGACGCAGCCTTTCCTGACTCTTGTGATTTTCTTCAGTAACTCCAGGCTTATTCCTCAGTATTGCTTGTCTCTGTTAGGCCACGGCCGCGTTCCTTCCGCTTTTCTTTGCTATGTACTCCGAAACTGAGAATGTCGTAGAATAAACACAATTTATCGGTGTCTTCCCTTTGTCTCAAATTGTCCACTGGCGTTGCCAGCAGTGTACTGTTTCCTTCCTATAATGCACAAATAATCTCTCTACGTTGATTCTCAAATTGAAGAAAATTGTCGCCCATTATAACGTGAACCAGTCAGCTTTTCAGTGGAAGTGCAATGCGTTTCCTTTGAGGCAGGAAATGAAGGTTTAAATATTATTTAGATGAATTTTCTCGCCTTGCTGGATACTTGCAGTTAGGCTAATGTAGAGGGTAGGTGTTTTTCTGTGGAACAATGAGGCCGCTTAGTAAATGATGTAGGTTGTTAGGAACTGGTATCAGTACCGGATTACTTGGAATCGCTGTTAGTACAAACCTTGTTGGTTGTTTACGTGATAAAGCGGATCAGACGTGCGCATATGCTGCGTTCGTGTGAGATGGATTTAGCTAACAAGAGAACGGGGAGAACGGGGACATGTCACAAAAACTGAACAATACTTGGATTGATGGCTGAATGACAGCTGTATTCAGTGCTACCCCTAGGGATATACTGGCTCTGTATAAAAGACCCTTATATATCATGTATTTAAAAAACAACATCCATTCTTTAGCTTGGAGCTCCATCTCGAATTACCTATATTGGACGTGAATTATTTAGACTGAGTTACCTTCTCATTTTTATGTTACGCAGCCATGTGTAACGGAATCTTGTAAATCAAAATTTTATTAGTAAACAGGAGGCTACGTTAAACGGAATGGCATGAAATATGATGTCTCCTTTTTCGTTAGTATTAAAATGACGTTGTTGTGGAACGTAACGCCGTGTAGTTTGGTAGATAGTACAAGTACCATCCATTCAGGCGAGCTCAGTCTGTGTCTTCAGATGAGGAGAAGTCTTCTTAAAACCTTAAAATGAAGGTAGCAGGATCATTATAAACACTGATATGGATCAACATCTGTATATGGTATCACACCACAGAATTTCGCAATTTGAAACTTAATGAGGTTTCAGTGAAAAAGAAGTAGCGGAAGTTCCCCTGGTATCTCCACGGTTACTGTACATACCGTCTCCTTTGACGTGAACTGTCATGCATGTTTTCCGCACAGTATGTTTGTGTGTTTATATTGATACTCCAACTAAATAGGTCGGGTAGCTCAGTCGGTATAGCGACTGAGTACGGACTGGACGATCCGGGATCGATTCCCGGTGGGGACGAGATTTTTCTCCCGTCCAGACCGGCCCTTGGGCCCACCCAGCCTCCTGTAAAATGGGTACCGGGTCTTTCCCGGGGGTAAAGTGCGGCCGGGGCGTGCTCCTGACCACTCACCCCCCTTCTAGTGCCGCGGTCATGGAAGAGTAGAGCTATACCTCTATCCACCGTCTGGGCCACACTGTAACGAGATCACTTTACCTTTACCTTTTACTCAAACTAAACACCTGTTATTTACATGAACATCGTCAGCTGGTTGAACTTCTTAATAGAGACGCCATGTGTTTTCTGTAAGATGAGAACTGTATGTTTAAATATTATTTATATGAATGATTTTCACTTTGAAAGGTTCATCCCATACATTTTAATGAGATAATAAATATAATTTGAAACAGAGGAGTCTCGGTTTGTGCCCGTAACTTTAGAATTACCACGTTTCTTGGTCTTTGTGTGCAATCACGATCCTGATATTATTATTCTTCTTTTAATAAATTATGTAAAATACTTAAGTCGTTCCTTTTTTTATCGATTGAGCGGTATTTTAAACACTAAAAACGTTGCAAAGAAAAATAGACAGTCAGTTCAACGTCTTCTCTTCTTTGGATCTCAATATTTTGAGTATCAACATTGTTGTGGTATCGTCCTTCAAAGTGGAGGCCCGTCTCTTGCTGTGACTCTGTGCAGTAGATGTCACCTCGGGAGGTTGAGAGCCTGACTTCAGCTCTCTACTGCCTTCTTGAGGTTTTCAGAAAAGATCCCGTCCATATTTATGACCCTTAAGGTATAGAGCCCCAGTATCTTACAGTCCCGCAGGAACTGGGCTGCCACTTGATCCCCGGGTCCTTATTCAAAATATTCGACTCACTCCTTCACAGCTGGTGGGCTGCCGCATGTGTCACACAGGGGACATGCTACAGGAGTTGTAGAGTCATCCACTATTACAAATGAGAAGATAGTCACGAAGTGATGTTTCTTTATCAAACGCTTAATAGTCGAGCAAACATAAAGATAAACAAAGTCTTCAGATCACATTTGAAAAGTTGGGGAGTTTATTTCCTCGCTGTACAGACCCTGGAATTACAGGCATCAGCAGCCCAGGGCTTTCAGAATTTCACAGCATGTAGTAGGCTAAGCTGAATGATCACTGTTCAGTTTAGGTAAATTGAGTTGAAAATGTAAACAAAAGCAGAGGCGCAAATCTATTATCACCTGCAAGCTGCAGGCAAGGTTATTTTCAAAACTGCTGAGTACAGATTGGTAGAGCTTATTTGTTTTAACAATGGGTTTGCGACATTTTCAAAGGCTGCGAGAATCGAAACATATGTGACAAAGGGAAATGTACATGCATGATTTATTGGAAGTACTAATTTCTACGTGATTTCTGATTTTAGTTTAGCAGTTCATTGGGAGCAATAAGCCTACCAATTGTCTTAACTGTTTCACGGAAAACAGTATTATAACCATTATATTTCATTTGAATTTATGTTCTTTGAAATTCGTGTTAGTATTTAATATTACAAATAATAGTTTTCCTTCATATCAGAGAACATAAAGTTTATAAACCTTCAGAACATTGGCCTGTAAGTTGACTGGAGCCAATCCTGGTGGCCGCGCTGTCTAAGGCATGGGTCTGAGGTCGCTCGCTTGCTGGGATTGAGGGTTTGAATCCCACTGGGACATGGATGTCTGTTGTGAGTGTTGTGTGTTGAAAGGTAGAGGTTTCTGCGTCGGGCTGATCCCTCGTCCAGAGAAGCCCTGCCGACTGTGTGTGTGTGTGTGTCATTGAGTGTGATCGAGGGCGACAGTGAGTAGATAGACAGAGGTCAAGACTAAGAAAGAAAGAAAGAAAGTTGATTGGAATCCATTTTACTTCTATATCCTGAAATCGTGTTGTAAAAATAATGTGGAAATAAAGACTCCACACCTTATGCACAATCATTCGTGGCTGTACGAAATTCAAGGAATCCTGGTATCTTGTATGTTTTCTCTACAGTTATTAACTGTTCTCCTTTCATCTTTGCCTTCCCATTTTCGTATAACGTCTGTACTTGAAATATTGTTGCTGAATATCATAGGATCCGATCCGCTATTACTACATTTTTCTGTTGCCTGTGTTCTTTTGTGGTGCGTCAGACGTGAAGATGTAGGAGTTATGTCATGTGAAGTCATGTGAAACAATGCTTCATACGTACCAAACTACACTACATCACATCCCGGAAGGCCGTATTAAAATATTCACTTAAAGTGGCAATCTCCAACCCGTATTTCTAAGTTTCCGACATTTACCTCGCAAGTGGGATCATTTTTAAGGCAAATTAACTGAGTTAACGTGTTCAAAACTGAATTCCCAACGCTATACTTCCTGCCTTCAGTAAACGGTCTTTTAGTTGCCTTTGCTTACGTAATTGAATGTAATGTAACAAAAGCATGTAAAAGGTGTGACATTAACGAATTTTCCATTTTCCATTCCGTGCATTATGATACAGTTGTTACAATGTAAACCAACAGAATGCACACACTTCGTATTTAATTATAATCATAACGAAGTGTGTGCGTTTTGCTGGTTTACATTGTGCCAAGTTGTGATGTTACGTGTAAATGTTAATGTGCTTATACAGGTTTGTCTGGCTGCTGCTAATTACTGTGGGCCTTCACGTCAGCAACCGCCTATTTCACATCATAGTCAGTGCAGCTGAATTGTCCGGAAGTCATGGAGTTAGGTTTTTTTGCGTGAAGATGAGCTCTGATGATTGGTGATTAAGTGGCTTATCCCCTTTGTTGGGAACGTAGAGTGGATGCGAGTCCCTTGACATTAATCTCAACTGTTAATCAGACATCTTCCAACTTACGATCTTACAGCAAACGCAGCTGAAATGGAACGCTGAATAAAATGCATATATTTTTTACAGACTGTGGCCGGAATAGTGTAGTGTAGTGTAGTGTAGTGTAGTGTAGTGTAGTCAGTATAGTGACTCGCTGCGGACTGGACGGTCCGGGGTTCGAACAGTGGTGTGGGAAAGAGATTTTCTGTTTACCTTGCCTTACCAGAACGGCCCTGGGGCCCACCAAGTCTCCTGTACATTGCGTTCCGGCGAAATTCCTCAGGCATAAAGCTGCAAGGTCGTGGGGTTGACCAGTCACTCCCATCTAGGACCGAAATTAATAATGAGTGCAGAGCTGTACCTCTATTCGCCCTCTTTGTCTGCATGGCATGTTAAGGGACACCTTTACCCTTACCTTTACATAAGCTGTGATAGAATTCTAAGAAATTTAAGATTTATCTGTCGCGACTCACGAAACGTCTTTAGCCACTGGACGATCCAAGGATTATATTCAGTTTTTTGGTCCTCTATTTACTAATATGAATTCCTTACTGTCCTCAGGGCTCCCATTGTGTATGGTTTAAAGACGTACGTGTCCTTCGCAGTTCAGTATTCTTCCTATACCAGGCATTTTTCATTCAAACTCACGTTGAATGTCGCTGCTGTTAATTTATTCTACTCGCTTAAGGCCTTTTGGTATAGTATGATATGTTGTAACTGTAGATGGCCCTCCGTGTTATGACGTTGTAGTGTGATGGTGGTAACTACGTTACCGTGCAGCATGCTGTATCCACCTTCAGGGCACTATTTGTACATGCTGTCAAAACTTGTAGAGCCACAATCTAAATCTTCAATAACGTGTACCTATTATCTTTGTTGTTGGCGCTCTTACATGACACGAAGTGATTGCTGGTTACGTAGGACGATGCGGTACTGTGCTGTTCCGACAGCTCTATCCTTCATCGACACATAGCTACATGTAGTTAGAAATCCCAGGTGACGAATAGCCACATGTTGGATATCAGGATGGGGCAATTTGTGTATTCGCATGGCGTGTGATGTTACAGAAGTGGGGGTGTGCTAGAGTTTAGCTGTTGTTCGTCACAGCACCGGAAATACAATGTAACTTGTTACGCGACTGGTAGAGTAAACGGCCGTGATTACACCACTGCTTTTTTTAAAACATTATTTTCAGTTACACAGTGTAGTTTCGCAGATCTTGATATCTACTTTAATTCCTCATATTTAACCAGGTCTGTGTGTGTAATTAACACGTGTGGGGGGAGAGGAGAGGTACATAGAGGGTTTTGGTGGGGAAACCTGAGGGAAAGAGACCACTTGGAAGTTCAAGACCTAGATTGGAGGATAATATTAAGATGGATCTTTAGAAAGTGGGTTGGGGGCATGGACTGGATTGTTCTGGCTCAGGACAGGGACAGGTGGC
>Ga0136643_10006053_pt1 | contig 17245 bp, 9 predicted proteins | sample TergutLab28metaG_FD_96883 | JGI IMG/M metagenome (GOLD analysis project Ga0136643, IMG submission 96883) | Labiotermes labralis P1 segment gut microbial communities from Petit-Saut dam, French Guiana - Lab288 P1 (version 3) (version 3) | ecosystem: Host-associated > Arthropoda: Insects >... | reverse complement strand
TGTGAAACATTGAAAAAGTTAAGAAGAGCGATTCAAAACAAGCGTCGGGGAAAATTGAGTTCCAAGTTGTTTTTTTATGACAACGCCCGCCCGCACACGGCCAATCGCACTCGAGAGCTCTTGGATCACTTTGGATGGGAGTTGTTTGATCGTCCGCTGTACAGTCCGGATCTTGCGCCGAGTGACTACCACTTGTTTCCAAACATGAAGACCTGGCTCGCAACTCAGCGCTTCGACGACAACGCGGAACTGTAGGCAGGCATGAATGAGTGGTTGAAATCTCAGGCGGCAAAATTCTATGACGATGGAATTAATAAGCTTGTGCACCATTATGATAAGTGCCTCAATTTGAACGGCAGCTATGTTGAAAAATAGTTTAAGATTGTGGCTTTCAAATATATATAATAAAAAATGTTTCCTTTCACTTGGGTTTTTTTTATTCCAAAACGTAAGTTACTTTCTGGATAGCCCTCGTATAAACTGCCACAATTTTACTGAATACTTGCCTCCCAGTCAGCACTGGTAATGGTTCTTCAGCATCTTCAACCCCTTAAAATGATTATGTGGCAGATTATACCTCTTGTCTACTATGCCCAACAAAGCCAATTTGTTGCTGGTTATCTAGAGATACTTTCTAGAAGAACTGTAGTGCGTGAATGGAAAAGGGAATATTCAGGAATGATCTGACAAGCAGGGAAGACATTAAACATAACATTTCCAAGCTCAAAACTCTAATAATACAGATTGTGGAAAAACTCCGGGCCCAAACTTCATAAGGTGATAGGGAAGACCAAAACACACATTTATTGTCAGGAACTGTATGTGGGAGATGCATCCTTGCAGTGCTATGGAACATCAAACTGGATCTCACTACGGTTGGAAAATAAGGAAAACCACTGAAATATTCTCAAAAAAAGTTGTATTTCATACCAATTTAGAGTAGATATTCAAATGTATGGCCACCGACCTCGATAAACAGCTAACTACGATGCGGCAGAGACTGACGTGTGTGCTCAAAAATGCCAAGCTGCTGCTGCATCAACAATATGGGCAATAAGGTCCTCTTCAGAGTCAACTGGCAACATGTACATGAGGGCTTTATTGTGGCCCTATAGGAAGAAGTCCATTGGTGTGAGGTCCAGTGACCTGGAAGGCCAAGCCATTGGCCCACTCCGTACAATCCAGTGATCATTGTAAGTGGTGGTGATATCTTGATTCTCAAGAGGATCTCATTTCCCTTATCACTGAGGCAGAAGCAACCATCAAGCAGCAACCTAGCATATTTTGGGCATACAGGTCAGTCTCTGGTGTGTCACTGTTGGATACATATCAAGGTCAGTGGCCATACTTGAACATCTGCTCTAAATTGGTACAAAATACAACTTTTTTCAGAATACTAAAGTGGTTTTGCTTGATCTCCAACCTTAGTCAGAACTTGATAGTCCATAGCACTGCAAAGACGCATCTCCGACGTATAGTTCCTTGACAATAAATATTTGTTTTGATCCCCCCCATCATCTCACAAAGTTTGGGCATAGAGTTTTGTCACTCCCTGTATATCAGTACTACCATAAGGCTGTAACTATTTATCATCATCATCGTCATCACTGTTGTCAAGACGAAAATAATAACTTTATTCAGTTAAAAATTTTATTCTTTTTGTATGACCATATTTTCTGACGTTTGGCGTGCTGACATAAAGTAGTGCTAGGAGATTCATGTAACAGTGTTAGTTGTGCACTAGGTAAAACTGTGTGTTATTGTGAAAATATCTTGCTATATGAGAAAGTTTTCTGCAACTGCAAAGGAATTACTGACAGAATTTTAATGTTTGGGATGTTCCTTTAATAAATTTGGCAATGAATTTAGAAAAAGACACTTTCTTGGGAAACTCTGAAATGCTTTCTCCAAATGCTGCACATTTTCAACAATTGTTATCTCCTACAGCTCATCACAGTTTCCTAAGGAAGCACCATAAAAATACAGACTTTTTAGTAATTTCTTTGCATGTCCATGATGCTATCATATTTAACAAATGTTTTCACAATAAGCACCCCCTACTCAGTATTGCAGGATGTCATCTTTGTAACTAAAGCTGTAAAATTTAGACTACAACCACAAACATGAAAACAAACAATCCCAATGAAGAACATAACACTGAAGTAACCAGTCTTTTATGAAGACCTGGTAGTTGGTCTGCTAAGCTCATATTCTGCAATTCGGGGATTTAAATCCCCCATTATTACATGCTGATGGATGAAAAAATGTGATGTTATACAAGCTAGACCATAAAGATGTGCAATGTAGCACTGAGGCACAAAGGCAGTAATGGTGAAGATTATTATGCAGGTACTTGTATCATTTTAAGCCTCCCTACACATGTTTTTCTGGGTTTGCAGCTTGTTTTTGGTGATCCAAACACATTCTTTCCAACTGCTTCCAAGGTGAAGAGAATTTGAACATAAAAATAATAGCCATGATATATTAATATGATGGGGAAAGCTCAATGTAATTTTATGATAGGTATGGATGATACATAACTTCATAACAGGTTGAGATGATACATAATAAGACAACGTATGTGACATCTGTGCCTCAGTTTCAAACTTCCAAGACAGAAAATATTAATAACTGTGGAGACAATTAACTTATCTGAATGTTAGGAACTTCACACTTGTATACAATGGCTGTATGTGGGCCTGTGTAGATCTACTCAAAGTCTCAATGTGGCTAGGCTGAATGCACGTGTGTTATCGACTCAGGTTGCTCACATAAATATGTTTAAGTTCTATCTTTGGTGTGTTTTCAAACAAGGCAGCTCGATTTTGTCCTTCTCCCTTCTTCACCCAGTGGCCATATACACGGAAGGCACAACCATCAATCACCTGAAGAGAGAGAGAAACAATTGAATTGCATGTTGAATTAGGTGTCACCTGCACTTCATAAACAATTATGTAGACACTGCTAATCACTGTTTAAGACTTCAGCAGTCACTAAGAATGTCATAATTTGTTGATATAACTGTTTGTTTGCTAACTAAAGTGTAGTATTGACATCCATCGTTAAGTTCTACTGTTAAAAATGATACAGTTCATTCCCTTACATTGATCCCAGCCTCAGAATGGAGATATCAAACGTTTCCAATGTACCTACTGTGGCCACAGCAAGTCTGTCAACTTACTGACATTTTGTAAGCTTTACAGTATCACTTAACATTACTAATATGGTGTGACTAACCCATCAGCAGAATATTTGCAGAATATGACCAGTGGTATGAAGCTTGTTCATTGCAACAGGAAAAGTAATTCCTGTGCAGGCCTGAACAGAACCTGGTGGTTCCAGGAAGTTGAGACTTACAGATTTTCACACAGTCCGCACATGAAGGTGGTTAAGGCTGTCAGCCAGACGCAATGGCTACCTTTACCTTCCACGAAATATTCCTGGAACTCTTTAATGTTAGAGGCTCAGTTGACCCCAGGACCACAGTGTGGCCAGAAGGATTAAGTCAATGAAAAATTACACCAATGGGAATCGAACCCAAAACCTTCTGGCTTGTAGTGCAGTGCCTCAACCAACTGTACCATTATATGGCCCATTCATGCAACAGACACAAATGGATGGATATAGCTTGAATAGCACTAAATGCACTGTGACTGGCATTCTCACAGACATAGCTTATATTGTTTTCTCAAAGCACAGTTTGACCAATGCCTGCCTTTACTACAAATTGGAGTAATTTAAATAGTGCTGCACATCATTCCTTATTTGTTTGATGACAGCTATGCAGGATGGATGCCACAATCCAATCTGCATCAGTACACTAATACATTCACCTTGTATTAATTGCTTCTTGGTATGGAATCACATTTGAGTAATTCACACTTGTTCTTTTTTTATTTTTATTTTATTTTTTTCATTGTTATACTATACTGTGCATGTTGTCAAGTCACTCAACTATTTTACCAACCACTGCACTTATATAAATTTATAAAATTTGCACCTTAAAACATTAAAACATTAAAAATGCTTCGACATGTTTCGGTCCTAGAACCATCATCAGGGAGCTATATCGTCCTTGCTAAAGTTACACTATTAAAAGTCATATTAATTTAACTATTCCAGTTGGTTTTGTGGCAGCATGCCATGTTGTGTTGTGTTGCTAAGAGTGCCATGTTAACAGCAGCATGTGTTTTAGTTTATAACTGAAACACATGCTGCTCAAGCATTAACAATTGTAGCTGAACCTAAATTTAATGAAGTTAATACATTCTTTTTTGTGTATGATTTGTATTATGATGTGATCAGGATCACAGATTTAGGAACTGACAAATGCACGTTACAGTCACCACATACTGATCACATGTCAGCTGAACAGATCCTACAATGCACTTAAATAAAGACAATTATTTATAGATTTGAGGTTCTCACAGTGACCTTGCTGAAGATTCCAGTCTTCTTCAGTGTGAGACTGTGTCACTGGGAGTAGTTCCTGACATTTTGGAGGATCATACTGCCTCCATCTTCAGGGTCAAGTGGTCCAAGAAAGAGCCACACATGAAAAAAGTGTGTGTTATACAGGTATGGTAGATGCACGAAACAGATGGATCGAGAAGGTGGTGAGCCAGTAGGGGTGAAAGGTGGAAGATCCTCAGTGTTCTGGCTGGGAGGTTGGAAATGCGGTAAGATGAAAATATAAATCAAGTAGAAAATACAAAAGATGAAAAACATGAACTGTACATCAACAAATTGAATTGAAGGTAGACAATCAAATAAAATAAATCAAATAATAAGCACAAAATGTGGGCCGGGTAGCGTAGTCAGTATAGCGACTGGCTATGGGCCGGGTAGCATAGTCGGTATAGCGACTGGCTATGGGCCAGGTAGCGTAGTCAGCATAACGACTGGCTATGGGCCGGGTAGCGTAGTCGGTATAGCGACTGGCTATGGGCCAGGTAGCATAGTCGGTATAGCGACTGGCTACGGGCCAGGTAGCATAGTCAGGATAACGACTGGCTATGGGCTGGGTAGTGTAGTCAGTATAGCAACTGCCTATGGGCCGGGTAGCGTAGTCGGTATAGCGACTGGCTATGGGTCGGGTAGCGTAGTTGGTGTAGTGACTGGCTATGGGTTGGAAGGTCCGGGGATCGAATTCCGGTGGGGGCGAGATTTTCCACACCTGTCCAGACAGGCCCTACAATGGGTACCGGGTCTTTCCCGGGGGTAGAGGCGGCTGGGGCATGGGGCTGACCCCCCACCCCCATCTGGTGTCAAGGTCCTAGAAAGAGTACTCACCCTAAGGGCCTTTGTGGCCTATAAAATGGGTGAAACCTAAAAGAAAAAAATAAGCACAAAATACACAACATTGTGCTCCATCCAACAACACTAAAAGTGAGGGTGGCCACATACTGAACAGGTCATGGAAACCTCCCATTCATTCCCATACACAGTACAGGAGGCCTCTCCTAAATGGTTAAGTAGCTTATGGTCCTTTTCAAGGCCAGCTTTCCATTTCCACTCCTGCCTCAGATGTCCCCTCTTTAACTCTGCATTCCACCTGAAGTATATCTTGGACCTCCACTAAGTTGCCATGGTGGATACCTCACAGTGCCAACAAAGCCAAAACCTTTCCATCTTCCTCATCTTATTCTGTGATCCCTCCCACTATCATTAGTATTAGCTTGCCACTCTATAGCCACCTGCTACCTGCCTCAAGCATACCTATATAACATAAACTTCTTTCATGCATCTATTCATCTTGGACTGCTCAACCCTGATGGCAAAGGCATTATGAACCTTCACTCACTGACAACTTTACATCCCAGGCAACTTGCATCTTCATAGCAAATGCTAATACATCAACAAAGTCAGATGAGAAATCACATGTTGATATTCATACTGCCATGGAAATACCTGAAATGACAGATCTGGGGATCACTTATGATGACCCAGGTTCTTAACAGGACATAAAATATCACTGCACATTAAATCAAAATAATATACACCACTGTGAGTGTCCTGAATCTGCAGGTCCCAGCAGGTCTATACATATATCAAACAACTAACATAATTAGCCTCATATAAAACATAAATAGATAACTCACCTTTCTGAGCACCTTTATGCGGTATGGATCAACTTGAGCCACATCCATCGATAGAGGTTCGGGAGTGAAGCGCAACCTTTTGATGCGCACCATGGCACGTACGCAGAGAACTGCATAGTGGAACATCTTGCGGGCATTGAAAGTGCGACTCTTCATCTCCTGTGGAACCCAGATTAAGTTAATATATCACAGATAACAAGAACTAAAAAACAGACCTATGGACACAGATATTACATACACACACATACAAAACACACAATTAGTACAGAAGGTATTTGCCAACTCTGGAATGATAGTGTTACAGGTGTTATGACATCAAACTTGCAGGCATCACATGGACTATACTGGATTCTGTACCTAAGACATAATTTTACTGTAAAGCGAGATATTATAAAGATGGTACAAACAAGCAAATTTCTTATAATAATAAAATCTATTAAAAATATTTTGGTATTTTTTTAATAATACATATATATCTAACACCTTCACACTGAAGCCATGTCTATCAAACAGCCTACAGCCATCCCAGTAGCACAAATCAACAGTAATACAGTCTACTTCGAATTTACAACCCAGACACAGACTACCAAATGTGGTATGGAAAAATGACAGCCACTACTACAAACACTACCCATACACATAACTGAGTAAGAGTTCATGTCGGTCTACATCCTCACCATCCAGTTTCCTACTACCATACACATATTACCACCCTATCCACTTAAGTTTCCAATTTATGTGAGGTTTCCTCACGAAAACTCTGTGTATGTTCGCTCGCTTTCATCATCTAGGCAAGTACCTAGCCCTCTGTCATCCCCCTGACTTAACTATAGTAACAATGCTACATTAGTATAACGTAATAATACACATTTCGTATTTTTCATATGTAATAATGTATTCCCCTCCTTTACCACCTACATTTCAAATACAGTTGAACATGCCTCAAATACAATCTGTATGGAACAGAAGTCTTGCTTCTCAAGAATATTTCTTTAATGCCAAAGAGAAACAGAGGCAGTAAATTAAAAAAAAAATTCTAAATGCCAGAAACTGCCTGATGGAAAAATGGAAATAAAAAATACTGCATGAACTGTAATGAGAAAACATGAGACTCAAATAGCATAAATTTTGGACACACTGCAGATGCAGCAATTTACCCATTGAGACTCATTCGGTCTTTCACTGTATTTCTTGGAATCTACCCTTGCCTGTTGTTGTTTGGAAGAATTACGCAGATTCTCATACTGGACTTTATGGAAAATCTTAACGTATTTTGAAGAGTAAAGAATCTGGTTAGCCATCACTTTACAAGGGGATAACACTGCAAACCACAACAACAGTCCTTCCTGTAAGTTACCTTGTAAAAACGTCCAGCCTTAAACATAAAGAGATGCTGGTGCAAAATTATCAAAGAAGTAAAAGAAACTTCAAAAACATTTGGTGCACGCTACTCAGCAGAGATGACTGCATCCTACACATTTCAAAGTCTTCCTTTTTTAAATTTTATACTAGAAACTGACAAATACTGTAGTTAAATAATGGATATTAATTTGCCTGCAGTTTTGTAAGACCTTTTAAGAAATCAGTCCCATGGAATTTTTATTTCATTGTACCAGCAACTTACATTCTCCCTGTAGGGTCAGACATTGTGTCACAACCATGTAAAGTAATGGGCAAAGCAAATGTTCAAATAGCCCTCTTCACCTTTAAATGACGTATGTTCACATATGCAAAACGAACGGGAAAGATGTGGAGGGGGGGCAAAAAAACCACTAGAAATCCATTTCATATATCTAGGTAACAAGGAAATTTACTGCATTTTTAAGACATACTGCATAATACTGTTTCATTTCCCAAAATAAACCATTCATTTCATGATTATCTCTTTTTCTGTTCAAATAATACATTTTTCATGAATCACGTGCTAAAATTTAAATACCAACCCCATCATTTATAGTTATTCTAGTGTTCTGGAAAGTAAACATGTTGATTTGTTTCTGAACTGAATAACAACATCCACTGAAAGAAAATCAAGTGTAGGTTTCACTGAAATAACAAAAAGATTTTACAGACTATACATAGGATTAGCAGCGGTGTGTGAAGGATGGTGAAGTGAATGGATGATAATTAACATTTTGCAAAAATAACCCAACAACTGACAGAACTGAACATTACCAGTAAGTTTCCAAGGACTTCCTCTGCAACCCAGTTTAGTTTCTACCTTACATCTTCATGTGTCTATGTTTCTAGGTCTGCCCACACAACATACACCAGCAATCAGACAGAAGTGCAGTCTATCAATGTCAGTCCCAATCAAACTGCAAATCCACTGAACTTCTTAAAAAAAAAAAAAACATATATTTCTTTACTCTTGGATGTTACACATGCAAAGGCTCTTTCTGCACCCAGCAAAGACGCTGAGTGTATAGAAACCTGTAGTGAACAATTAATTAGATGAAGGTGATGATATCCACTCACTTAGAAGGATGCAACCTGAGGCTGAATGTTAAAGTCTCCACACAACATAAATTAAGTAATGATCCTTGTATCAATTAACTATGAGGGATAAGTACAACCAGTGAAGGAATAGGACACACACATATCACAAAGTACTACTGAACACAGTACGACACATGTAATCCCAAAAGCTGCCTTATCCATGCACAACAATATGTTATGCTCCACCCAGTGTTATTTGCAACCTGTAAGTTAGTAATCACAACAAGCTGTGTATTACCAGAGCCATTTGTGAGATTCGACTAAGTCGCCTGGAGGAGATGGAGAGGCTGCGTTTCAGTGGGGCTATGTCTTGGTCCCACAGCTGAAAAACACGGCAAATGAAATGACAACTGGACAAAGTGACAGAGCCTCATTCATCTTATTATATGTGCCTGATAAACAAACCAGATTATGTCATCTATCTTTTCCACCTTGTAACTTACTAGCCTGAACAAATGCCAAATCACCAGCTCATTTCTTTGATATGACAGACCCAACAGATTGCATATGGGAACACAAACTTTGCTTGAGAAACAAATACAACTAATACAACTAACGCTTCAATGCTGGCCTTGGATCACAGTATGGACCTCTAGCTCTTCATGTGCTGCCAGCCTCAGTGCACTGTGCAGTCATGAATGCATTGAAAGGCTACTCTAAACTTAAAACCATTCTGTCCTGAGAAGAAGCTGGAATTTCAACTCCAGCATCACTGAAGGGTTAATAATACTTTCTATTGAGCTTAAAAAAAAATCCAATGAAGAAAACATTATTAAGGCAGTGAGTTACACAACACACAAGTTGCAGTCAGAAAGTGATGCCAACTACTTTTATCTCCTTACATTTTCTTTTTATTTTTATGGGAATAACCACATCACTGAATTCTTTAAATATTTTCAGTCAAATTCTATTAGTCACAACTGTTTCGCTCAACAGATGGCAGCACCACAGTTGATTTTAATGGCAGAGATTGGCATGTGGTTGCAACAGCAAGCTTTGATAGAGTTTTGGTTGCTGAAGGTAGCAGCCAACTTGCATTCATGAATATTTACTCAAAGTGTATCGTGAAGCTACTGTGGATGTGAATACTGTTGGACAGTGGGTAGGAAGGATTATAGAAGATGAAACAGGAGAAGCAGCACTTTATGGCAAACTCTGGAGTGGTCATCCTCGCACTGCACTGAATGCCTCAATAACAACCGCAAGACTGATGACATGATTCGTGACAAGTGTTGCATAACAACAGATGAATTATGCTCCACCCTATCCATTGGCAAGGCAGTACACAGCAGTTATTGAACAGTTTTGCTATTCCAGGTCTGTGATCGCTGGGTGCCATGCATACTGATGTATGCACACAAAGAGACACGGAAAGCAACTGCCAAGCATCTTTGGCACCGCATGACACTGGAGGTGAGGCACGGGCTTCCTCACACAAATTGTCACACGGGATGAGACTTTTTCCCATCTTTTTTTTAAACTCAAATCCAAGCAGAAATCAATTGAATTGCCATATGACATTCCCATACACCCTCCCCCCCCCTCCCCCCAAAAAAATGTACATATAAATACAAGAGGGCACTATCTGTTGGAAAAATCAAGGTTACTATTTTCTGGCAGGAGAAAGGTGTTATTCTTGTAAAACTTCTTGCCTAGGGGAATACACCAAACTGGGATAAAACAATAAGAAGTCTGAATGCATGCCTTCATCGAGCGTGTCTTACAAGAAAGATGTCTGAAGTGTTGCTCCTCCATGACAACACTAGGCTGCACACAAGTGTGTTGCACCAAAGAGGCTAACAATAAATTTTGGAAGGACAGTGTTGCAGCATTCACCTTGCACCATCTGATTAATCACTTGCCTCATCCTGCAAAAACCCTGTCAGGACACCATTATGCCACTGACACGGCAGTGCAGAACGCCATGCACATGTGGCCACAGAGAAAGGACAGCAATTTTTACCAGGAAGGAATACATGTTCTTGTCTTAAAGGTGGAAGAAAGTCACTGACAAAGATGGAGCCTAAACTGAACAGTAACTATCCCTTCAGCAATGTTGTAGGAAAGTTCTGTGAAATTTCCACATGTCCATGAAATGAAAAGCAGGAGACATACTCCAAATGTAATTTTTTTTTTAAAGTACTAATGAAAAATGTAGTACAATACAGTTTATTTGTTTTTATGTCAGTTATTTAATAAGAATGTCACCAGTCATCAGATAAAATAATGGACTGTATTCCCTCCAGTACAAAGTGCTACTTATAGACACACCCTTGACTTATTAACAGCTTCATATAAAAAAATGTACATAAGAACAGGAATTGTCAATGTTCAAATATAAAACTTCTTTGTATGGACAAACAAATATCCATAAAGCTGAAAATGTAGGTTCAAAAATTTCTCCATCCACTGTGTTCTTCACTTGTTCATCTAATCTCATACTCCTCCAATTCCACAGATTCTTCCAATTTGCTCTTTAAATTAGGAGAGGCCTGACATAATGACTTCCTTTTTTAATTTCATATCATAAGGGTGTAATTTGGAATGTAATGTAAAGTGATAACTTAATACAGTATTTTAGGTTTAAAATTTCATGTACTAATTACAATACTCCCACATATAGCATCTATCACATCTAACAGTGAATACGGATGATCAATGTTCAAGTATGCCAAGGACACTCACCCCAACTCTCCTTTGTGAGTTCCGATTACGAAAAATTTTAAGATGCAACAAGGAGCATACAAAGTGTAACAATACATGAACATCAATTTCTCTTCATCCCAGAATATCAGTTCATATTAAACATAATTGGTACTGTCATTCACCAGGCACTCATAAGGTGCTTAATGCAATGTCAAAGATAACATTTCTAAGTGTGGAAATAAAAATACCTACGGGATCACCTTTGTTGCTAGCTTTGTTTACTGACACATATCTAGTGTTGGTGATATGAAGATTTTCCTCGCCTTTTAGTCATATAATATAGTTTTTTGACATCAATGCTTGATGCCATGAAATGTGACACATCACGATTTAAGAAATTTCAAAATGCAAAAAAATTGTGTCTTAGAATGGAAAAAATATGGTGGGAAAGGATGTGAGAGGAGGTGCTTGTCAGCCATCTGAAGGCACAATGCCAGCATTCTCTTTAACACCTTGCTGTCAGGCCACATGATCTTCCATGATCATGGAACGAGGTCAAGGGGATAGCTGGAGACCACAATGCCTGGAAGCTCTTCATGGTTGCCCTATGCTCCACAAGCAGTAAAAGGATTTGAAGTCTGCAGCTCTATGAGGGCTAACAGGGGTATTCCACATGATCTAGTGGGAAGGCAAGCGCTGGAAAGAAGAGAAGTCAGCGTTCTGGAGGAATGGCGACGTAATGGTGCAAGTGTGGAACAACAAGACTTGTGCAAATGAAAAGTATGATCCATGATGCAACAATTGTAAACAAAGGGAGGAAAGACAGGAAAGCAAACATGGAAATAAAGAAGCCTGATACTGTTGGCCAGTACAATAAATTCATATAGGTTGTAGACAGGGTAGACCAGTAACTCAGTTTCTACTCAGTTCTGAGGAAAACTGTAAAATGGTCAAAAAAAGTGGTACTGTATCTGCTAAACTGTGCTCTCTTCAACACATTTTTTTTGTACAGGACACTAAATACAAACAAAAAGTAAAGTACAAGAACTTCCTGCTTGAGGTAGGAAGGTCCTGGATATCACAAGTCCAGAATCAAAGTGGGTCCAATTCTGATGACCTTCAATTGCCAGAGAAGCAACCAACACCAAGGGGGCCTAAACAGGACCCGCCAGGCAGACTCTCTGGTGATTTCAGAAAACACAAACTTGAGAAACTTGTTGGTGGTGGGGAGGGAAAAAGGAAGTATCCTGTAAGACCATGCAAAGTGTGTTGCACGTAAGAAGCAAAGTAAAACTAGATACATTTGTAAATTCTGCGTTGTTCCGCTTCACAACAGGTCTTGTTTTGAGAAATACCATTCAGTGACTAGACTATCTATATGCAGTTTCTGCAGTCTCAGGCTCAGGAGCGTAATCTACAGTGTCAAACCATAAGTAAGAATAAGTTATGGGGTTGAACATTCAAAGTGTTTAAAATGTCCGGGAACTGGGGGTATTTAATTAAAAGACCATCCAGTTGGCTAGGTGTTAAAGGATTTGGGAGAAGAATAAGACGTCAATCAGAATAGTTTGTGCCCCAGACAAGACACACAAGGTCAAATTTAGGAGGCAGTCATAATGGTAAATAAGATCTGGTAGATATGGTCAGAACCATCAAACCTGATGATGTTCCTCATGGTATTAGTCAGTTACCGAGGTGAATGCTAGGGTGTTATAACTGCTACCTTCAGTAACCCTGTTCATTCACATACTTTATTTGATACAATGCAACTACCTTCTGTAGCTGATACAGTGTCACAAGTAAACTAATATACTAACTTGCTCAGACTAAGCAGTAACATTCTACAAACAATTTAACTAAATAAAACAAAAAGGTAGCTGGTAGGGCAATGCTCCATTATTGTTACTCATCACAGCACACACACTGACCACAGAAAAATTACTTTTTATCAGAACTGTAATCCTTAGATTGATAGCTTCGTTATCTATGTACCTAACAAACTGCCACACAGACAGCTTCTGTGGAAGACATGACTAATTCAGAGCAATGAACTCTATACCAAATTTCATGCCACACAATGGTACAACCCAGTATGTGCTTTATCCAGTTACATGAACATATGAGACAGACAGTGGGTACTGTGAATTGGGCACAATTTAAAGTAAACATCCAAAGTTTGTCACTGTGGAATATGAAAGATAGGACTGATGTCTTTCTTGGCTATTTCATAATGTCACAAAGATGTAAGCACAGTTTCTCTTTTATATCAATAAGTATATTTCTTATGACATAAACAAAACCAGAACATGGGTTGCGAACTCTAAAAATGGTAAAGAAGATTGCAGTAAAAGCACAAAAGAGCACACACTTGATACATGAACTTCAAAAAAAAACATTATTTGAAGTAGGAAAACAAAATGTGTCCTGAAAGTGTTGTAATGATCTGTTGGCTTCATGTTTACAAAGGCACAACCACACAGTAATATTCCTGTCATGACAAATTACGAAAAATGGGAACATGGTCAATGCACACTCTTAGGTACTCTTGTTCTTTAGAATGCAGAGGGTATCCCCCCAGAACAAATGCTTATAAAATATTGCAGTTAAATGCAATGTTTCATTCAATCAAAGAACATTGGTCATGCCACCATTACAGGTATTTAATGCAATGTAGCTAGTCTTCTGTCATTTGTTGCTCAAGTCACTCATCACACTCTGGACAGAAAATTTTTCCATTTTCCATCTTGTTTCCTGAACACAATGGATCTCCAACAGCAAGCCAATCATACTGTTTCTTTTTTGGCTCAGTTGAATATTTGGCTTTCTTTTCTTAGTTATATTCAAGAGTAAAGTCTTAAGTCAATAACATGTCATTATCTCTGACTGCCTAGCTGAATTTCCTTCTTTATGGATGTTTTGCTTTCAGTAAAGGAAAGATGCAGGATGGAGAAATTATTTCTCTTTCCACTTCCCTTTCACCATCCTCAAGTGGAGACTTATTCTTGGGGCTATTGGCAAATGTATTGCCCCTGCTATGTTCTTCTCAATGAGCACAGGCATTTGAAATTACTTACTAATTTCACCAGCTGGGTTCTCATTCTGGTTCCTTGCAGCTGATTACTCACTTCTGATGTGAAAAATCCACATCAGAAAACAAAAGTCTGCCTTCTCAAATAAAGGAACTGTGCCACAATAGAAATCAATTTAAACGTGCCTTGAAAAAATTCTTGTATTTTTATTCATTTTATACCTTGGATGAATATTTCAGTTGTAATAAGATTTAAAACCTTTACTATTAATTAGCTATTTTGTGTGATCTAAAGTTTCATCTTGAGAACTGTTGACCTATTAATTAATTTTAAATAGTAACATATTGTAATGTTGTACACCTGAAATTAGTATATATTGTTAACCTATTAGTATATATTGTTAACCTTTTGACTACCGCTGATTCTACAGTGGCTGCATTGTATTTTATCCCATTTTAGACTGTTTGTATCTATTGTAATGTACTGCAGTACAGCGTTAAATGTAATTGACATGTTCTATAATCTGTGGGTTACAACCCCTTTCTGGATCAGATGAACAAAAATAAATATAAATAAAATAAATAAACATATGTTAAATGAATGTAATCCTGTAATCTGAAACACTTCTTTTGCTTTCTTCATGTTGGCAAACTTTCCACAAGTGTTTTGGAAAATCAGGCAAATATCACTTTGTAAAATTGCAAGCCCAGGGTGGTTGAGCATCCTTTTGTCACTTTCAGCAGCACACATTGTTATAAATGGCCTACTAGAAGCTGCAGCTTATGGCTTGAGTGTGGAGTTAGAGACAGCAGAGTTATATCCCACTCCCGGCACAAGGTAACGGCCTCATATCTAATGTGAGAAAACTGAGGAGGAATGATTCATCTTGAGTTGATTTTACACAGTTGTTTAAGTGTTTAAGCCAACTGATGAATAGTTCCATATTTATAAACCCATTATCTGATATCATAGGAACAGTGCCTTCATGAACATCCTTGAAAATTTCTGATTTCATTCTCTTCCTAGAAAAAATTATGGCAAGTGGTAAAAACAAAACAACAAGGCACTTGCAGCAAATGACTATGACAGTCTGGCCCCTTTCCACTGAAACCACTTTGAAAACTATACATATTCCTTTTGAAGAAATCACTTTGAGGATTTTGTTTGGGGCATGGAAGACTTCAGTTTTATCCGAATTAAACATGCAGTAAGCAGGGAATCTGTTTTCTTCACATACAAATTTCAAATGGTCGAAAAATCATTTGAATTTGGGTATACTAAACTTGATGATTCCATACTAACTGCACACCAGATCCTGAAGGGTCAGATGTTTCCTTCTGCAGAAGTGTTGAACCCAATGCTGCACTGCAGCCTGTGTTGATTTATTAGATATGTGTGAGATGAAGTTCTTTTGTGCATATTCAAAAGCTAAATACATGAACTGTTCCCATTCCAAAGAATCTATAATCAAGACCTCTGATATGATCTGCTTGTTCTTGTTCATATACTGTTGTGAAAACAGCCTTTAAACATCCCCAAGGTGTCAACAGTCTCTTGTAACAAGCCATTACTGGAACATGACTCTGTACGTTATTTCACTTATTATGATTATTTATTGAATGCTACCTACGTGGAACAGGGGCCAGGACAGTGTAGTTAGTACAATGACTCCCTACAGGATGGACAAACCTGGCCATCAGTTGGTACTCATGGCTTTCAGTTGTCTTGCAAAGTTTATTTGTTGTGCCAAGAACAGCAGTCTCTTTTCTCTGGCTTCCTGCATTTAAGATTCTTTATCCTTCTTCATTGAAAAGTTCATCCACAAAAACCAAATTTCTGTTTGACTTTCTGACATATTTTGAAGCCATTCTCAAGGACAGCTACATTTAAGAAACAATACAAATTTAGGAATGTGCAGAATTCACATTTCCCAAGCCAAGAGCAAATAGTTCCAAATGGCACATGTGCCCTCTTAGGGGTTCTTGAAATGCGTACTTATTGGTACTAGTAACATGAATTCTAAAATAAACTATAGATAACAGAACAAGTCTTAAATGTGAAAAATGTGTTCACAAAACAACTGCCTGAAACCATGTCTTTTGAGTTATGTATGGAAATTGAGGGCCAAAATGTATCCCTTAATGTTAGGGCTGCAAGTAAGCACAGAAAAAATTACATCATGAAAGCAGAAATTATTTTTCTTAGTTTCTAAACCCACACAAGTGCCAGTGTTGCTGAACCCTCTACATTACTCAATCATGACAAGATGATTAAGGGAACATGTGAAACAAAAAGTGTCACTTTCACTAAATGTTAGACTAGTGTGTGTGAATGAGTGTGTGTAGTTTGAGAAGCTGTGTGCTCTTATATGCCTCTATCCTACATGTTTCTCTGCTCTAAATCACTAAACAGTAAACAAAGAATTACTATACTGGACATATTACTGACAAAAGCCACCTCTAAAATTTATATTGTTGATTTTGCCTTGTGCAAATAATATGTTTTCATGTATTTCACAGAAGTGCAGTTTAATATCTTGATATGATTCTTGGAAAACGGCATATTAAAACAGTTTCATTTGGTTCAGTTTAGTTACATATATCCTTTTTGTATGATTTAACGGATATTTTAATAACTGACAATTAAAAAAACAAGTAAAAAATATACATAAGTTTCTATATATGCTTATGCGTAAAATGCCAGGCATATGTGAAATGGTGACACAATACCTATCATTGGCTAGCAAAAATGTTACCTCTTTTAGTACACAATTAACAATTTCTTAATCTAAATATCAACAAAGTCAATGACACCTACAATCCCAGAAATTAGGTTTACTGTGTTCCTAGTAAACCAGGATGGCTTGAAACTAAATGGTACACATCAGCTTCTGGCTTATGCCGATGATGTTAATATACTGGGAGGAAGCATACATACTCTAAAGGAAAATGCAGAAACTTTAGTAGCTGC
>Ga0136643_10006052_pt1 | contig 17248 bp, 12 predicted proteins | sample TergutLab28metaG_FD_96883 | JGI IMG/M metagenome (GOLD analysis project Ga0136643, IMG submission 96883) | Labiotermes labralis P1 segment gut microbial communities from Petit-Saut dam, French Guiana - Lab288 P1 (version 3) (version 3) | ecosystem: Host-associated > Arthropoda: Insects >... | reverse complement strand
CACCATTATATTATAATTATATTTAAGCATTTGACATCTGTATTTTTAACAGATATTTTTACAACTACTTTGACAATTTCCACATCCTTGGTACTTCACCTGTATATGGATATACGGAAAATAAAGTGAATGAATATTCAGTAGCACCTGGTAAACAATGGATGTGGGTTTGGGTGGGTTTAAAATTCAGTCTGAATGTGGCAGAGAAGGAATAGTACCTGCCTCTGCCATGAGCTAAATTCCTATCATCCATTCCAAACCCTGTCACATTCCGTGCTACCAGTAATTTGATAATCTGTGTAAATTACCATATTTACATATCCATAGACATGGTTTATGATGCAATAGATAATAGCATACTTTCTCTTTGAGACATTTCCATTTTCCATATGCCAAGGAACTGTACAAGCTATACAAAAAAGAGGTAAATATGCATGCCCATACAGCAACCATTAATTTTCTGGTCCTGTTTTTAAAAGCTAGCTTTCAATAAAATTATGACACAACACAACGACTTCTGACTTTGTAAGCAAAAATATTATATGTTTGAAATGCTCTGTATCTTCTGAATAGTGGGTTAGCCAAAAGTTCAAAAAGCAAAAACCATTTTTTTTCTCTTGAAACATCACATGAAATATGCTGGTATTATCGAGTTACTTTCTTTGTTGTTACTCACATACTTTACTCCATATCGACAGAATGGAAAATTAGTTGATGTAAAGGAACAAAGAAACTAAGAATTTCCTCCACACTACTGAAAGGAACTAAAGTAAATAGTATGGTATTATTGCATTTTCAATTAATAATTTTTTTTGTGTGTGTCTAGCTATCTGATTTAGTGGAACCAATTGTGATAACTGCAAGCAAGTCTATGAAGCTAGTAAAATTCAATGATGGCATGGAGGAAGGATCATGTGATAACATCAGTTTGACAACTGGTTCTTCACTCTTCCAACTATACCTCAGTTTACAGCAATTTTCAGGGTAATTGTATATACCATCAAATAAAATCCTAAATTGGCACAATTATAACATATAAATATTTTAAAGTGTTGTTCTATCTGCCAATGTTTACAGGCTTGGAAGAATTTTATTTCCTGAAGATTCTGAGGTATCTGATTCACATAGTTTCTACCACTGGTTTTATCCTGCAGCTCTACAGTGGCTATATATATCTTCCTATAAGGCTCATCATGACATAAAGAAAGCTATAGAACTGGATCAATTCACATTAATTGACAGGACTGATGAGTATAGTTCTTCGGCAATTGACACACTCAATGTATTTGAACAGGTGAGACATGTATATTTTTATTGTTTTATTACCTGAAGACTACAAGTTTATTAATGTATCTGCTTGATGAAGTTTGTTGGTTAATTAAGTAGTTTATACACATTAATTTTTTTCATAAATATTGCAAAATGAACGTCTGAATTTCAGCTACAATAATAAGAATTATTTCACATATCTTGAATATGTACATATTTAAGTTTCTATTGAAAACATGTAAGGTAATTCAGAATTCTGACACAGAGAACACTTGTACATACATTAAATTATGTGGTTGCAGTTTTAATTCATGTACATATTCATTCTTTTCAATTTCAGATCAGAATATTTTGGAAACGTCTTGCCTGGCCAGATCTTGAAATTGCCTTCACATTTGCTACAAATATAATTGATGTAAGTACAGCTGTTCTGATAGCATTTAGAACAAAATCATTTCCTAAATATTGGTATAAACCGGATTAAATTTCTGGGGATGTTGAAAACTAAACAATTTGCATTACACCTTATAAATAAATAAAAGATTCTGCATATGGGAAGCAAGATAAAAACAGAATTGGGAGTGACACAGACAGAGGAAGAACAATATTTTATATTTTCATTAAAGAAATTGCTATGACCAATCTGCGACTTTTGTACATCAAGACAGTGGTTATAATCATGAAATGAAAGAGACAGAAAATTTTCACAGAATGACACTTATGGTGCATTTGCATACTCATAACATCTAAGGAATATTTTTAACATTGGTAATGAAGGTGAACATAAAAGTATTTTGATCATCTGTTTAGCCACATTTCCATAATTTAATTGCCTGCTTTTGTAAAGGGTTATCTAAAAACAGTCTGTCATACAAAACTTCAAGAGTATAATGACGAACAATAGTGCTCATTGCAGTTCAAATGTTTACACAATTCTCAGTTCTGTATTGTATAAAACTGGTGTGGCTGCTGACACCAAAAAGGCATAATTAAAGTTGTCCCTGTACACATCAGGAAGGTACATAAGAAAGTAAAGGTATGGTTTCACTCATTTTTAACCTTGGCACTAGATGGAGGCAAGTGGTCTACTTCATGTTCTGGCCACTTTACCCCTTGTATCCATTTAATAGGAAGTTAGAGGGGTCCCAGAGCTAGTCTAGATGCTGTGGAGAAGAATCTCGTCCCTGACAGGGATCAAACAATGATTCGTCCTAAGCTATCCCAAAGGTTATTAGTTTCATGACAATTATCAGTTGACTCAAAATGTGTTAGTGAGAGACAGACAAACAGGTCCGTACATGTAGGTACTCTAAACTCATGTTTACTATGAAAGGAAACAGAGTAAAAATGATCACACACCACTTCATTAAAATTCTCATTTCTCTATTTGTATCACATATTCAGCTCTTAAGAGAGAATGGATGGCACATTTCATATCCAATGATAAATCTCATGTGCGGAATGTGTGAAATGGAAATGACACTGTGCAGCCTGAAGGAAATTTACTGATATTTTGGGGGGAAATTGCCAGCCCCATTTTCTACCCCAAAAATGAAAGAAGTAGGTGCAGCCATAACTTCTGCAACTCTTTAGTGGGTTACATGGAGTTACTTTCCATAATATAGTAATCTTCATAGTCACTGCCATGAGAACCTCAGATATCACATACATGTGAAACTATTGAACCAAATATAAAAAAGGTAAAGGCATAGTTTTTCCCTATCCACACCATGAAGCCATGTAGTGGGAGTAGATGTATAGTTCTACATGTTCTTAACCTTGGCACTAGATTGAAGTGAATGTCAATATTATGCCCCAGCTAATGCAACTCTGGGAAGTACACATTGAATAAGATCCTGGGTGGGTGCCAGAGTCAGTCTGGACAATTCGGAGAAGAGACCACTCTCTTGCTGTGCCAGGATTTAAACCTCATATCATCCAGCCTGTAGCCTGGCCATTACACTGACTACGGTATCCTGGCTCCCACCAAATACAAGAACAGGCTATAAGTTTTAAAGTGAATATTGTAAAATGCATATGATTTATATATGCAGGGATGATAAATATTAGCTATCACAAAGCCAATCAAAATAATTTTACCACACACTGCCTGAATCTGAAATTTCATACAGCATCCATGTAAATGAAGAAGTACTAAGATTAATATGTGATAAGTAAGAAGTTTTTGATTCTAACTGCCTTGCTAGATAAAAGTTTATTTACGTGTGGAATATTTTCTTTCTCTCTTGGCATCGACATAAGTAAACGTAATTACTCAACACTGTACATAACTGGAATTATGTTCATCTGTTTCAGGATATTTGTAATTGTGCAGCTTTCTACGCTGATAAAATTAGTGAGAAAGTGGAAAAAATGTGTGAAACTGGGAGTTCTGAAGAAAAGAATTTTAAAGTCAAGAGAGAGGTAAATAAACATTATGAATCAACATTAAGAGCCTCTTTGAAAGTGAACTAATGTAATCAGGTACCGTCTACAAAATTACATGGCTTTATAGCCTGGAAAACTGTCATCTTGTCAGTAATCACCTCAGAAATGATCGTAATAAATCTGCATGTTTTCAGTATCTCACCACTCTGACCTGTTAGTTTCTGTCACTTTAAAATATTATCTTGTGGATATCATAGTTCTTCAAGTTCACACAATAAAACCAACAAATGCACTAATTTTAAACCTCTTTTTACACACAATTCTGTCATAACTGACATGTTTTGATATATCTTAACCATCTTTAGGGAGTTACTGAACATCAATAAAGCCTAAATAAGAACATAGATGGATTATTAAGTACATTAAAATGTGTGCCTAAAATGTTTGCAGATATTATAAAATTCATTTGTAGTAGTGCAGAACTAGTCCATGAGACGTGAAGGTTTATTTTCACAGGTTTTTACAGTGGTTCTGGAATTAATGGGTTTTTACAATTGTTCTGGAATTAATAATAAATAATTCCAGAACCACTGTAAAAACCTATGAAACAGCAATCTCCACATATTATGAACCATTTCTGCACTACTACTAGCGAATTTTGTAACAGCTACAAACAAGCCTCGAACAAAAATGAGTACCAGGAATATTTCCTGGGGGTAAGAGCAGTCGGTGCGTTGGGTTGACAACCTCACCACCTTCATGTACCATTTGCCATGAAATGTGGGAGCTTCATCCTCCTGGAATCCACAGGACCTGTCCAGGCCTTTACAGGTATTGCTATACCTTTACCTTTATGTCTCATCTGTAAATACCAGTTCTGTCTTCAGTAAACACAGTTGTGTTTTGTCTAGAACAGAATAGCTACTGGTTGCCAGACACATTTATATGTGTTGCTTTTCTAACCTACTTCTCATACTGCAGCCATGCTATGGTTCAGGCGGTTAGCTGCTGGTCTCTCACCGAAGGCCTGGGTTCGATCCCAGGCTATGCCACGCCACATTTATGGTGGGCAAAGTGTAAGTAAAACAGGTTTTCCTATGAGCCATTTCGTTTTTGTTTATGACTGTCAGTGACAAGTACTTCATACTTACTCATCCATTTATCACTAATGCTGTATATAATTAAGAAATGATGATGATGATGATAAATAATACACTTAAAAAATTCTGATAATGCATACTATTGTGATGGTGGATGGGCTAGTAATTAAAATTGTTCCTCCTAAAGCTGTGCCAGTCAAGCATTGATGGTCAAATTTTCAATATTTTTCAGTGGTGTGTAGCAGTTAGAAATGTTATCTTTGTCCAACAATCTGTACAGACCACTGTTACTGACTTTGGACTGGAGGCTATTGTTACTTCTCTTGTCCAAGCTGGAGACTGCAATTCTGCAGAAAATTGCAGGAAAACAATACAAACGATACTTGGCAATAGTAATAGTATTGTCTGCGGAAAAATACAGGAGATGCTGGACAGAGCTGCAGGAAAGGTTAGTATCTTGGATGCACAGGGCTTAACTTTTTGGCATACTACACAAATCCACTGTATATGGATGCTTTCAGACCTTTTCTAACATAACTGCCTCTTACACATTATAGTTTAGAACAGTGAATAAAAATAAGGGTTTATGAACATTGTTACCAACACTCAGCAGTCAATCACTACTTTTAAAAAAAAAAAGCAAACACCATTTTTTTTATAGGGGCTTAAGTAACTCTCTGGTAATAGATTTGTGAAAGATTATCTAATGTTAATAATAACAAATATATTCATCATCAGTTCAATCCACTTTACAATCTCAAGATGTACACTAATATTATCTATCAACCTCCTCTGTTTGGTTCTCTAAAAGCACACATAACTTGCCGAAATTTCACACAAACTATTTGTTTTCCTTATCTGATATAAATGTGTAGCCATTGCAATCCCCATAATTTTACAACTAAAGCATCACTAATTGCACTGTAAAAATAAGCCTGACACATGGGTAGTACTATGGCTACTTGCTAAAACCTGAGCATGATTTTGACAGCAGGTTCCTCTGAAATGCTTATAAATTTTTAGGAATGCAATGTGTCAAATCCCAGGATACAGTAAAGATATTTAACAAAACGGCTGGGAAAGTCAGGGTGTTTGTTCTGGTCTACAACATGATGGCATATCTTCACAGGCTTTAATTTTTTTATGAGTTTTACTTATGATAATATGTGCCCTGCCTTCTACTGTTGTTTGGCTGAACACTAATTCATTTCACTAAGCTCTATTCCACAAGTGTTATAATCCATTTTTAATTTCAACAGAATTATTTTCTCGGACTTCAGTATCATTTGGCCATTTGTTACAGAAGTGAAGGAAACTGTAAATGTGGAATGCTTGTCAGAAAATATTATTTTTGTGGGTACAACCTGTAATTATGTTTCTCTTTGTTCAACTAAGTGTCACTTTCTGGATAAATACAAGGTATTTACCTAAATATGGTGTATAAGACTAACCTCTTCACAGTTTTCAGTTTTAAGGAAAATTCCTACACAAAATGTATTAGGGTTTGTGTAAGAATAAGGTGACCCTTATATTTCAAACAATGAATTATGAAAACATTCTTATTATATATTCAGACCAACACAGTGTTACTTCTGAGAGGTCACTTTCAATAAGTTAAGTATAAGAAACATAAATATGGAACCAGACTCACACTTGATGTGATTAAATGATCTTCCTCAGGCTGCTACTTAAATGCAACCAGTTAATGACATAATATTTTGCAAAGATCAGAAGCATTCTAATAATAAGTGATAAACTCATTTTTTGTTGTATGTTTGTTAATCTCCCTTCTTTATGGACTGCAGAGGTGAGGGATTCATTTCTTTCAGTAAGAAGTTTTTCGGCATAATGTATGGCCTGTTACCTGGTTTCTCTTAGCAGTAATATTAAATTCATAATTCATTTATACTACAAACATGTAACTTCTGCTGATTTCCTTGATCAAAATTTCTTCTCCTGTAATTTGTTTCCTGACAAAAGACACTGGCCCTGCTGGGATTCTAGTGGGCAATAATGAGCTATACTAACATTTTTTAACCTGCTTTTAGTATTGGCTCTTCTGTCACTCATGAAACAAGTTTTTATATTGCAGATGATGCCCACTATCAACAGATTAATGATGCAACTTAATAAGGAGCAGAACAATGTGGATGAACTGATGACATATTTGGATGATACTTTATGTGTGCTAAGCACACATCTCAGCTCTGACAATTTCAGACACATTCTCAATAAAATTTGGAGAAATGTGTCAGACAGCGTGTGTTCATTTATGGAAAATAATTTGAAAGTAAGAATTGTTGTGAATAGCACATAATTACAGTAACTACAGAATTCTGTATGCTAGTAAATCTAATATGTATACTGCATTAACTCACCAGCTTGCAGAGATGCTGGAAATGACTCTTTCAATGACAGACTTCACATCTGCAGATCATGTGTGAAAAGTGGCACACTTTCTGTCCTGAAAAGAAAATAGTAGGCCTATGAGATTACTGCACATTCTGTGCGTGTGTGTGTGTGTGTGTGTGTGATTTTAATGTTTGCAACTTGACAGAATTTCAGGGAACTTGGTATGGACATTGTGCTTTTAAAGCTCACCTTAATGCTGTGTTTTTTAAATTTGTAAAATTAGTTATAATTAAAAAGCACAAAACACACACACACATTTGCAATTGGAGGTGACTAGGCTAACTTCGTGTGTCTGCTCAGGAAAAATCCAAACAAGTGCTACTGTTAGGATACAGTGACTGTCTGTATAAACACAATTCTTATCCTACCCAGGGAAAACTCAAATCTCAATTGTGGTAGCACTGTTAAGAGACAGGAAAAACACATACTACCATGGGCGAGTTTCTCTTTGAATCACTATAAAAAAATATTGGCTACAAACGAGGTTGTCATTAAACTTCATTGCCCTATGAGACTATATGCTGTTTCTCTACAATGTACCGGCACATGGCCTAGCGTGTTACATTTAATTTAAAAGTCCACACTAAGCCAGAAAAACTCAGACCATTGAGATAAAATTGGCTTTTAAATCTGTCTCCAAAAGGTTAAGAAATTCCATAAAAATCTGCCTTAAAAAAAAAAAGGCAGACATGTATTCTAATTAATACTGATGAAATCCAGGACTCTTTTGATGTAAGGAAAAGCAGGCCTGATTTCAGGCTTCCACTACAGTGTAAATGAGATCTGTGCACTTCCAGTTTTCTATGCAGCATAGATTGGTAGCTGGTTACGGATGTTTCGGGACAAACTATCAGTCCCACCCCAGAAGAATGCAGATCTCATAGGAAAAGCACACTTTATGTGTTCTAGTACAGAATGCCTTGCTTACACCAGCATTTCTACCTCTGTGTTGTGACTACCTTTACATATTTTTTAATACATAAACCACCTAAAATGTATCAAATAATTTTGACAGCGATTATTTCTTCCTGACATGTTTCAATCCTAAGACCATTGTCAAGGGCATATTAATCACATACACTTCCTGCCCCGAGATTTTATATTTAATAATATTACCTAATTAGCTTTGTAGAGTTATACATGATTATTTAGCTAAAACATATTTTTAAAAATGCCTACTTCTAGTAGTCACCATGGTCCTAAGTTCAGCCTAGAGTTTGACATACACATCTGCTTGCAAAAATATAATCTTTTCACTTGTTCTAGTTTTGCTTATTTATTTCATTTTGTGGCAGTTGTTTTACATTTTATATCAACCATAAAAATTCTAACACTTGAACTTAACATTTTATTATACTTAGTTACATTTCCATTTAGTGGCTGATTTTTGCAGTCTTGTCTTGGATTTATTTTTGTAACACTGTTGTCCATAACAGGTATTTTGTTACTGTCATGCATGTCTGTTGCATTTGTAATGAAGACACTGGTATCAGGGTTTTTCCCAAGTTCTGAGTCTGCAACCATTTAAATACTGTCACAAACTTACTGGTGGTGTTAGCTATGTTGTATCTGTATTAAATAGTGAATTTTGCTTCTAGCTTCACAGAGACCCTTCATTCTTTAAGAAACAACATGAAATCCTTCAGACTATAGTAGATTTCTTCAAGCAGGGCAATGAGGATGTTGTTGTTTCTGACTCTGCTGTGCTGAGGAAGGTTGATCATATGCTGCTTTTGCATGGGATGGAAACAAGAGAACTTATTCATCAGTATTACTTGGAGCGAAAAGACGAGCAGAAAACAATGGAGGTGGCAAGATTTGGACTTCTCACAGTTCGAATCCAATTTGATGAAAATGTGCTAAGGCTAGAGATACTGAATGCAAGAAATCTTCAGCCATTAAGAGGCAAAAGTGAGAAGTCAATGTCATATTCAGTATCTATGAATTAACTTTGAAGAGTGCAAATTAGAACTATTTTTCTATGAAGCATAACAAAACTGTGTTCTCTATTTAATTGCAGATTCTTGTAATCCGTACGTAAAAATCTCTCTGCTGCCTGAAGAGAAGTTCTCAGCAGCCACAAAACGTGTGACCAAGACACACAGGAAGAGTATATTCCCCCTGTTTGATGAAATATTTGAAATGTAAGAAATATTCATATATCTATTTTAGGTTTCAGTAGTAGCCTGTAAGAGGGTTCTATTTTGACATTCCTTAAGCAGACTGAGTAGGTTCAAATTACTTCCACTAGCTATGTCCTCAGAAGCACTTCAGAATGTTGAAAACAGTACAAAATACAAGCTGGAGTTGCAGTAATCAATCCTGCTTGAGTGCAAATAATTTGTTGCTTTTCTTGAAGCTTCCAACTGAGTAAACAAGTACAGAAACTTAAGATTTGTATTCATTTACTTATTTATTTAGTGACACTGTCAGTAGCTCAAATTATGTGGTGTCAAATTATTGGGCAATTAGTGAATAATGAAATAATGAGGATATGGAAAGAGTCATGCCCCAATTTTTGATACAATATAGTCATTTTTCTGGGGGAAAAACCGCAGAAGACATCAGTCAGGATACCTGGTTTCTGGGCTGAAACCTGAGCCCAGGCCTTCCATATATGACACAGGAATTCTACTCACTTGACCACAACATTTGGTACCTTCAAAACAGATCACACTAACTCCTCCCTCCCCACTTTTTCCAAAAATTCATACTCTCATATCTTTTGACTGAACATAACTTCTGAAGCTGGTACAGCACCACCGAATAACCTATTTATGTTATGTTAAAACCTCAAATATTCTACTCAACCTAATAACTAAAACACCTGTATATTGACTTCATTGCTAGACTTCTTATGAAAATATGACCATTTCCATATCCATATGGATTTTGTAATCCTGTATGGATCCACGGAATGAAAATTAATTATATATGATATGATATCAAACTCATATAATAAAAGGAGAATATGTTCCATTGTCTGTGTATTAATCAGACCCATAATATACAAATAACCAATACATGCACTACAATGTTCATGATGTATTTTATTCACAGTATTCTCACCAACATATTTCAGCCAATATTACAGCCATCTTCAGGGTGGTGTTGATATTACAACAATACGAAGGTACAAATGTGGTTCGCTGTGTCACCAAAACTCAATAACAATTAAAATTATAATTTAAGTTAATATTATGTATGTAATATAAATATAGCTTAAAATAGGAAATTTTTAACCTACATTTATAGTACACACACAATTTTAACTGAAATTATAAATTTAATTGTTACGGAATGATGGTGACACAGCTGACCACATTTGTACCTTTGTATTGTTGTAATAATAACAGCAACCTGAAGATGGCCATAATAGCAGCTGAAATGTGTTTGTGAGAACATTTTGAATAAAATACATCATAAATATTGAAGTGCATTTGTTGGTTATTTGTACATTATGGAAAAGGAGAATAGTTGCACTAACTGCGTTATAAATGTCTACCCTCTTTCCAGAGAACTGTCATCACAACAAAAGGAAGTGAAAGACGGACTTGTAATGTTTACAGTACGAGACAAATGCTTGTTGGGAGCAGATAAATTTCTTGCTGAAGGATTTCTCTCCTTTGCTGATATCACCAATAATACCAACTCAAGAGTAAAGCTTGAGAACATGGAACAGCTGCATTTGAAGCTGAACCGTCCAGCTGATCTGGGTACTCTTACTTTTGCCTCCTCCACATCTTAATTTTTATTTTTGTAATTTCAGTATTTGTTTGTTTGCATGAATTTATTCAGCACATACCTTATCTGTCACATCTCATATGACTTAAGGTGTGGTATGGCATTGACATAATTCATAATTTCATAAAATATTCTTATAATATAACCAACTAGATGCACTAATTTCTCAAATTTATTTTTGGAATAAAACTCTACATGTTTCAGACAGTGTCTCTGTCCATCATCAGGAGTTTTTCACTGTACACACAGCAATTGTATATGTCATACAGGTGTGCTGACAGTTTGTCAGCAGGATCAGGACGGAACTGGTTCTGTCCTGATCCTGCTCACAAGCTGTAACCGTAACCTGTGTGACATATACCGTTGCTGTGTGTACAGTGAAAAACTCCTGATGATGGACAGGGGAACCGTCCAAAACATGCACAGTTTTATTCCAAAAATAAATTTGAAAAATTAGTGCATCTAGTTGGTTTTATTACAACAATTTTTCACAATGCACGGTCACCTGAACATCAAATTCATAAAACATTTATGTTACTACTGGAAGAGGCCCAATGAAAAATCTGTTATACATGAAAGCATGTACTTGCTGAAGTAATCAGGTGATTAACAGCATCTGTAAGACACTGACATCCTGTCATGTGTGGAAATATTTACAAACTGAAACCATCTAATGACTGATAACATTTGTCGAAATAAAAGTAACTACTTCAATAAATGGAAGTGCATGGCATGAGTAACATAGAAATGACTACATCCTCTGTAAGTGAATGAAAGACATACTGTACTTAATCAGTCAGTAATGAGACTAAGTAAAATGTGATCCACAGACTGAATTCAAAGAGGCAATAGCCCAACATCCAGCTGCAACAGTCTAATTATAAGCTCTCTTACAAATTGTGTACAGGACCCATATTTACATTATTGTATGGCACAATAATTGTTCATGATAAGTTTTTTTTATACACTCCTTGTAGTTACATTTCAACGGCTAAATCAGCATTTCCAGGCTTACCAGATATAGGTTCCTCAACAGTATGGGTTTCAGAAGGGTCTATCAACAGATGCTTCCTTTAAACTGACTAATTCTATCCTCAGTGCATGGAATAAGATAATGTATATATCTGGTATTGTTTGTGACTTAGCACAGGCAGTTGACAGAGTAAATTATGAGATCTTGCTTGTACACATTGGAATATTATGGCATCCTTGGGAAAAATCCTAGACTGGTTTAAATCTTACTTAGTAAAAAGAAAATAGAAATAGTAAATAGAAAACAGATTATTGAAATCTTCTAAGACACACATCTTCAGCTCAAACTGGGAAATTGCCAAGCATGGGGTTCCTCAGGGCTCTGTCCTTGGTTCACTCCTTTTTGAATATATACATTAATGATTTTTCCTGAAAAATTAATACCATTGTTGAGGTAATTATGTTTGCTGGTGACACCAGTACCTTGGTCTGTCATGGTAATTATGATGAATTATAAAAAAAATGTTAAATTTAGTATTGCTACACATTTCTAAATTGTTGAGGGCTAATGATCTCACACTGAATGTATAAAGAACTAATGTTGTTAGACTTACTCCTAGTAAATTAGTACAGACCCAATGAATTTAGTGTATTCTGACCAAACACTATCTGAACTAGACAATCTAAAGTTTTTAGGTCTGCATATTGATAATCACTTCATGTGGAAATTCCAGACTTACTACTTTGTAAGTTCAGAACTGCCTGCTTTGTTGCTAGAAAATTATCCCATGTATTAGGTAGGAATGCTATTAAGTCCACCTACTTTGCATAATTCCACATATTAATAAAGTATAATATTATATTCTGGGGAAATTCAACCAATGCAAATAGGGTATTTTTACTCCAGAAGAGGGTCATAAGAATAATGATAAAAATAGATTCGAGATGCTCTTGCAAAGGGTTGTTTAAGAAACTAGATATATTACCCACTCCTTGTGAATATGTATTTTCTTTACTGATGTTTGTAATCAAAAATTTTCATAACTTTCTGACTAGCACTGCTGTTCATGAAGTAAATACTAGAACCAAACATCAACTATATGGACCTGTTGTAACTCTTTAATGTATACAAAGAGGTGTCTTTTATACCAGCATTAAAATATTTAATAAACAACCTCATATTCTCGAATAAAATAATGAGACTCCAAGATTTATGGTGGCATTGAGAAAGTATCTTATTACTCACGCCTTTTATTCTGTTGAAGAGTTTTTATCTAGCAGTCAAGCTGCTGTCCCTTCTCAACATTAATGATGGTACTATCATTATTGATGTTGAATCACTATGATAGTTTTTCTATGCCTTTACATTTTAAGCTCTTTTAAGAGTTAGTTTTGTGTGACTGAATTGTATCTTTATCCTACATTATCCTACATTCTCTGAGATTTATCTATCTTTTATAGTAAAGTGTCACTGCAGGTCTGAAAGTCTATGGATTTGACAAATTTTATAAAAATTGGTAAATAATCATTAACTAGCGTTTCATTCGTCATAGGCCAGTTGCCACAAGTGTTTTTTATTTGTTTTATCATTTCATTCCTTTGATTAAGTAATATCTTACAGTGAAATATTAAGTGATTCATAGTTTCTTCTTCTTCTTCACACAGGCACTTCGGGTTATCTATTAGTCCAAATCTGTGAAGGTATGACCTTAGTTTCCTATGTCCTGTTATATATATATGTATATATATGTGTGTGTGTGTGTGTGTGTGTGTGTGTGTGTGTGTGTATGTATGTATGTATGTATATTAGGGTGATAACATCTACCTGAATGTCTCATCTACAGGACAACATAATGAATTTTGATAAAAGCTGGTTTGGCGAGAAGATCAAAACTCAAAGGTATTTGATGAAAGGAATATCACCTTCTTAAAGTTCAACCAGTGGTTCTAAAAATTTTTTGTACATGATCAAAAATCACAAATTGCATTGGCCGTGGACACAAATGGTACCAGCACCCATTCACGGCCCATTTACACTGCAAAGTTCAGGTGGTTATTTCGGGAGTTATGGCCCATTATATGTGCCCAGCAATCCAACTTTGGGTCACAAGCCTGGTTCACGGAATCCATGCTTCAGAACCGTTAGAGCTTCCAGAAATTCAGAGAGGCTAATCCACCTGGAAGTTAACACTTCTCTTGTTTTAATTACACTTCTTTTATTATTTTTAAATTTCAGATTCTGAGGCATTCAATGTGCTCAAGAAACGTGAAGATAATCTAGCCCGAGATTTCAAGAAGAGAAGAAAACATATGATTTACATCAGTAACCCTAATGCTAAGGAGTGGCACACATCACTCAGGCAGGAAGGACATTCTGGATGGCAATAATCATATTCTTGAAATGAGCTGTATTCTGTGCAAATACTTTTTTATTGCAAAAAAAGAAAGCTCAAGGCAGAGGGCTTTAATGCTTTTTATTGCCCTCAATGACCCATAATACTTCATTGTTATTTCCAGTGTTATGTATGAGTTTGGGCTACATAAAGATATAATTTAAACCTTTCCTTATTTAATATAGTTAAATTTAAACATACCCTCTCACAAGTGTTTAATACCCTCTCATGCCTAATCCACTACATATACATAAAGGGCACTGACATTAATTGATCTGGTAGCTTCAAGATACAATGAATAAACTGACACAGAAAACTGTCAAAACAAAAAAAAAAATCTCAAAGTCAATGTTTAGACCTCACATTCTTGGCAGCATTGTATTCGTGTTGCCAAGCATTCTGTGCATACAAACTTGTTCATTAGTTCAGTGTTAAAACAAAATTATGTGCACGCACGCAGGCATGCACACACACACACACACACACACACACACACGTGTGAGAACACATGCATGTACGCATAAATGTTCCTGTGGGTACACACAAACACATCTGCCTGATTTCCATGCAATACTCGAAAGTGGCCATAGCATGTGTTTGACCATTCTACTCCATCTAATACTTAGGACAGAAATCAGTGGAACCACATCCCATATGTTGTCTCAAACATTACCTTTACAGACATTATGTTCACACATTTAGTCAGTCCTTTATACTCATCAACATACGTTTATACTGCCTAACCTGAAAAGTGGTTTCATCCAGTCTCCTTACAAGAAAGGTACAAAATCAACATGTACGAAGTCTCTTCTAGAGATGAGGGTATCAAAAGAATAAATGTAAGTTGAAGAAATAAGATTATATAAGATAAATGACTAAACTTACTACTATGAAGGATGTCAAAAGCATGAGACAGAGTAGCCTGTTGCCTACCTACATACAATCAGTTCTTCTTGTGTGATGGTACAAAAGAGCACAACATACCAACACCTTTATTTACAGTGACATATTAGATAAATAATATAATTTCAGGACTCAGGAAAAAATATATCTCATTTGTTTTTTATTACAGTAATATTGTTACGGTATGAAACATCATCATCCACAAACCTTTCTTTTCGTCTCTTTTTAAATATGTAGTCAAGGATCATTTTAGGCTCCACCTGCAGTCAAGGACTGACTACAGAAGCCCTTTTTTTTTTGTCTGTCAAGGAGTGAGTGCTGGCACTTTTTTTGTTTACAAAAATACTGCATATAATCAAATCCAGAAAATAAACATGACCATTGTTTTGGGCACGTCATTGTTCTGCATTTTCCAAACAATACTGGCACAATGTATTTATAAAATCATTTGTAGAATAATGGTTCACAAAGAGAACCAAAAAATGTTATTGAAAGTGTGGTCATGAATCATAAAGTCACAAAAACTTCACTTTAATCCACTGAAATTAATTTCATTGTGCTTTGCTTCAGTGTTTTCAGTATGTGTATCATAAGTCTTGGGGTATGCCAGTTTCTTTAAAAAACCAGCAGTCTCCACACCACAAACAATTTGAGACACACCACTACATATATATATATATATGTATATATATATATATATATACACATATACATACAAAGCAGCCGTATGCTAAAAGAAATAAAAGAGTACCAGGCCATTTAGGCACTTGTCACCACTTTCCTCAGAATGATACATGTAAAATACCAGCAAAGATATTTCTGTTGTGTGGCAATTAAAACAACGAAATTCATATCAACTGGCAAGCCCAATACTGGCAATGAACATAAAGACAGACAACGCACTGCAGGGTGCAGTGGCTGTGGTGTCACACAACATGTCCTGGAGATGAAATGTATGAAGTTCTTCATTTCCAAAATTATCATTATGTGAGAACATGGCAAGCAGTAAGTGTTGCCCCACGCAACAGATGTCTGTGTGTCAAGTATAACGGATCCCAAGCTGTGCGACCATGACTTCTTCCCAACTTGTGGAGCTTAACAAGGACACAAGAGCCCACATTATATTACCCACTGTACGCCTGGGCAAAGGCGGCTCACAAAGAATAAACATAAGGGGTCGGTAGGTAGTACAGTGCATGACCGTATAGATCAACGGTCTCTAGCCCCCGGCCACATTTGTATATTGTATTTACACTATAAAAACTGTACACTAATTTAGGCCGTTAGGCCCGCTTAACAGGCTACAATAACGGGCGTGGCCCTTTGGCATAAAAAGGTTGGTTGCCCGTGGTACAGACGCTGTGGTAACTAATACCATGGTAGGAAAAGGTCTGGCCATCAAGATGAACGCAAGCACAATCAGTCAGGCCTTGAAAGAGGACCGGTCTGTATATACCAGCATATGGTCCATACAAGTGGACAGAAGTTTGGCAGAATGCCGGTGATACGTAAGCCCAAACGCATTGCATTACATTCTGGTGATTCGAGGTCACACAGAATGGTCACAAGATATGCCAGGGTGGGGCATGCGAGGGTCTGTTTGGAAAGTGTTTCAAGCATATGAAAAGATACCATGCGTTTATCGACGGTGCGAAAGGCTCCACGATCAGCAAATACTTGCTGCGATGGGTGGGTGATATACTTACCTACTTACTCCATGGCGCAGAGTCCTTCTTGAGAAGCTAACTGGTTTGCAGCTAGTCAAGAAATTCCCCGCATTTCACGGAATCCTAAGGTTCATTACCGCACTCACAAGCGTCTTTCACCTGTCTCTATCCTGGGCCAGCCCAATCCAGTCCATACACCCACATCCTACCTCCTGGAGATCCATCCTAATATTATCCACCCATCTACGCCTAGGGCTCTCCAGTGGTCTCCTTCCCTCCGGTTTCCCCAACAAGATCCTAGACACCTCCCTCTCCTCACCCATACGCGCCACATGCCCAGCCCATCTCATTCTTCTCGATTTTATCACCCGCACAATATTGGGTGAGGAGTACAAATCAT
>Ga0136643_10006048_pt1 | contig 17256 bp, 6 predicted proteins | sample TergutLab28metaG_FD_96883 | JGI IMG/M metagenome (GOLD analysis project Ga0136643, IMG submission 96883) | Labiotermes labralis P1 segment gut microbial communities from Petit-Saut dam, French Guiana - Lab288 P1 (version 3) (version 3) | ecosystem: Host-associated > Arthropoda: Insects >... | reverse complement strand
TTACTTCATGTATATATATCCTAATTTTCCTCTCATCTAATAAATATTAAGCTTTTTTATCTGTAAATTCATGTTGAAGTAATGTAGATCCTGCAACGGATATAACAACAGGTGAGTTCTTGAAAATTGACTTATTTCAGTATAACAAAATTTCACTATAACAAATTAATTTCTGAGGCCCCCAAAATTTCGTTATACTGGTGTTCTACTGTATTAAGAGGATGGAGAAAAGTACATTTTGAGGAGCTTCCTGGTGTTTGCTGTTTACCTTATGTGGTATAATTGGTGTAATTTATTGAGTGAGAATCAGATGTTTGGCATTTTTAGCACAAGCTGTGAAATTCATAAATGCGTAGAATTTTTTGTAGATAACCTCAAGGGAAGAGATAGCTTGTGAGAAATTGACATAGATGGGGAGATATTATAATATGCTGCATGTGGTCACCATCTTTATTGTTGATGTTTTTTTCTCTCTCTCTTTTGTCTTAGGAAGATGTTCTGCATGCCATTCAGCTGCTGAATGCTGAGTATTCAAAAGTTGAATCTTTACTGTTGAAACATAATAAAAAACTTGAGTCTGTTGTATATAAGCTACTGGAGGACTTGAGGGATCCCTACACAAAACATGTTCCACATAGTGAATCGAGCATGGAGACTGGTACTGCATACACAGCAGTGAAACAACTGGAGGAACTGACATCACTGACCATTGAACTGAAGGAGCAATGTCAGCAACTTCAGCAGAGACTGGGAAACTTAAGGGTGAAATCAGAAGCACTGAAACATAGCTTGTTTACCAGCTCAGAGGAGGCCTCGGTGACAGAAGAGGAACTGAGAGGGGAGAATGTGTCGTTGAAGCAAGAGATAACAAACCTTTTGGGTGATAACCCAAGAGAGTTATGGCTTGAGATAAAGGATGAGAACACCAAGTTGAGAGAACAAATAGGCATACTTTTAGAGCGTATCCAACACGAAGAAGAGCAGGAAGTTACAATTAAATCAGACCAGAGAAGTGGTACACAAGCAGAAAGTAATGAACTTAAGAAACAGGTGGCTGAACTGAGGGATCAGATGGGGAAAACTGTGGGCTGCTGTGATAAAGGTATTGTGACAGATATAACCATGATTACCTTTGGAAAGAATGTGGGACTAAACGAAGAAGATGAACATGGACATACAGCATGCAGGAACTTGCTGGAACAAAAAACAGTGATGTGGGAACAGAGTCCAAATCATGCCCAGAAAATTTTCTTTGAATTGAGGAGTGAAAATACTAGGTTGCAAAGACAGATGGAGTCTCTTGTGCATCATATCAAACAAAAGGAAGACATGGTAAGTAAGGAAACCATGACAGTGACTGTGCAGCCACCTGATGAACTGCTTATGGAAAATAGGAAACTAAAGCAGCAAATAACCTTACTTATGGAGAATATAAAAGAAAATAGTGTGGTGGAACAAGATATAATGCCAGAACTTTCAGCTTATGAGCTCCCAGAACAGTGTAGGGACCTGCTAAATAAATTGAAAATAGAGAACACTAAGCTAACAGATCATTTGCGCTTGTGTGAGGTGCAGTTGAAAGAAAGAGAGGCTAAAGAAGACAGGGAAACCATGACTGATCCACTGGAGTGGAAATGGGGACAGAAATATGAGGCTGAGGATGGCAAATGCAAAGCAGATGTACCCTTTTCTGAGAATAAAATTAGGCAATGTAACAAAGAATTTAATGATTCAGGGACAGATTTTGGAGCAGTGCTGGAAGATAATGAAGCGGGAAGAGCTACATGCTGTGTTTCAAAACTTTGTTCAGTCATGTCAGATAAGTGCTGTTCAAATGAGGCATTTATTAAGGATAATGTACAAAAGGCTTTTGAAGGACAGTTGACAGACCAAAAAGAGGATGTTGTGGAAGGCATGGTAGTGGAAAACAAGGAATTAAAGGGGCAGTTAGCATCTGTCAGACTTGAACTGGAAAAGTTTCACATCAAAACAATGGTGTATGAAGTACAGTCTCCAAAGACAAATGTTCATACAGTTCAGACAATGACAGATCCCGATATTGAGCTGGTACATGTATCTATGGAGAATGCTGCCTTACGTGCACAGCTACAGGAGCTGACTGGAGAATATAAAAAGAAAAGTGACGACCTGGAAAGAACATTAGTACTACTGAGAGAAACAAGAGAAGCTTCCAGCTGCCTACTGAAAGAGGCTCAGGATGCAAATGCACATGAAACCACTTTACTGAAGACAGAGTTTGAAAAGATGAAACAAAAATTTAAGAATCAAGAGCAAGAAATATATAAAAGCAGAACAGATGCTACTAAAGAACATCATCCAGCTAAAATCACAGAACTTTGCAACTTACTGGATTACTTGAGGAAGGAAAATATTGATCTGCAAACACAGTTAAAGAAAATGTTAATTGAGAAGGAACACAAAGAGGAGGATGAATATGGATATCATAATATCCAGCATACCCAAGAAACTTCCAAAGATGAGTCAGTAGGTAATTTTGATTGTAGGGTGGTGACAAATAAGAATCTGGACTCATTAGCCCTTCTGATTTCCACGGGCTACCCAATCTCTGTAGAAGAAGCACAAAACCGAAAAACTGGAGACATAAAGACAAATAATATAGACACATTGGATATGGCCATGCCATCACAGAAGGGAAGTGTATTCTCTGTCACTAATATGCCTGCAGCAAATGGAGATGAACCCAACTTCGCCATAAGGGCAGATGATATATGTAAAAGTGAACAAAATGTTGGTGATATTTCACTTTTGAATAAAGCAAAACAAAACTCACCAAATGTTGGAAGTACGTCACAAATTCCAATACATCGCAGTAGAAAGAAACAAGAATTGAAAAATATTGAGTCAACAGAGTTACCAATCAGCAAATACCCTGGAACTTCAGTGCAGCACACAGGCATGGGATGTATATTTAAAAATAAATCCCAAAATCCCAGTTTGGTGTCACATGGGAAAATTGAATCAGATGATTTACCATCAGAACAAACACAAGAGGATTACGTCCCAAAACTGCAACCTGCATTAGCTCAGGAGTCTGTTGTCATGGTGAAGCATCAGCAAATTGACAAGGATAATAGCAGCTGTAGCTCTGAAGTGATGCTGGGCACAAAATATTGCCATAACCAAATGCTATGTGGACTGTCAAGCGAGAATATGAATTCAGCTCTGGCATCAGTAAGTAAAGAGCCAGTTGTAAGAGCAAACTTTCGATTGTACAGGGATGCAGCAACAAATACAACACCCTCAATACAAAATAGTGAACTGCAAAGAGAACTACAATTAGAAAAGGATAAATGTAGGAAGTATCAGCAGAATGTAAAGAAACTAAAATCTGATCTACAATTCCTGAAGAACAAACTCGGTGAAAGTAGGAAACAAGGAAAAATAGAGTCAAACTTGGCCTTGAAACAAAATAATGCTAATAATAATTCATTACTTACTGGTGTGCAAAGCCCTTCACATTGTGATGCAAACTTGACTGAATTCCAGAGGCAGGTAAGCATTCCAAAGATCAAATTTTATGCTTATGTTGTTGTTCTTGTGGGTGATAGCATTATGCTGCCAATATCTCTGAGACATTACTCTCTTTTTTGTTAGTGTGAAGTGACATTATAGTTCTTGCCTAATAATGTTTGTGTTGTGATTAAATGGGAAATACTTATTTTGTACTTGGTAGTTCTGATTATATATATATATATACACACGTGCACACACACACACACACACACATATGTGTGTGTGTTATGTAATAAGGGACATAAATTTAGATAGGCCTTTCTTAAAGCCACCTCTAATGTGAGTGGATATCTCTAAATTCGTTTTTTGTGTAGAAAGTCCGGGGTATTGTGTAGCTTAAAATTAATTCTATTCCTTTTCCAAGTGTGATAAACATGCAGCTGTGTGTTTTGGCAAGTCCCTAATCTTCTACTCAGTTTGAATCTTGTGCCAGTGCTCCAACTGTACAAACTGATAAGGTTTTTCATTCACGTCCTTACCAGGCATTTGTGACTATGTTTCTGTTATATCGAATGATATACAACCTCCGCAGCTTACAGAGCATCATTGATCAGTATGTCTCAAATGGTGATGTTCTCTAATTTGTATTTGGGAGTCATCCAATCTGAATCATGGACAAGACACTAACTATCCTGCCTGAGGGCTCCTATAGTTTTTCCTCGGTCCTTCCATGATAACACTGGAATAGTACCTTACAGCAGGCTACAAGCACTTCCTTCCACATCCTTTCCAATTTTCATCATATCCTTCAATGCTTATTGTCTTGATTTATCGACAGCATCAGCAAATTGATTGCAAAAGAAGATACTTACTCAATAGCCACTCAGGTCAATGACTAGGAATGGGATATGTTGAAAAACATGCAGTAAATAACTGTAAAGTTTAATGGGCCCAAGAATCTAAAATATAGTACAAGATCTTTACATATGATTTACATACAAAACAATGGCTTTGGGTCATAGCTGTATATCATGTGTAAGAATTATGTTATCTTGTTAAGAACATATAGGCTTGAAGGCAGTGTTCAGATACAAGATCTAAAATAATCAAAACTGGCAGATTATACATGCATCATTTGCCAGATTTGAATATCTTAGATCTCATTCTATCTGAACACTGCCTTCAAACCTACATGTTTTTAACAAGATAATATAATTTTTATATATGATACACAGTTACAATCCCAAGCCATCATTTATGTGTATATTATACAAAGGTTATGCCTTCACAATTTTTTTTATATGACATTATGATTATTGTGTAGAAAGATTGAAATCTCATCCTTCAATGACTATTAATCAGAGTTATAAAGTTTTATCTTCTTATACACAGCCCGATGGTGGCTGCTTGCATCCATCATGTGTACCTGTAGCCAGATTTTAAACCACCAAAATAAAAGTTGTGCTCAACTGACACAGTAGTTGGGTTTATTTATAACACAGTGGGATGAATCACCCAAACAATACATAACTTTGTCTTTGTTCAGCTATGGGTCATTTGTACTTTAATGTTATTATGTTGAAAAGAGCATGATAAAACCATTGATTGATTATGTTTGGATTTAGGTAGCTGAACTCGAACAAAAAGTGAGAGAAGAAAGTTCAGTGAGATTGGCACTGGAAGTTCAAGTAAATAAAATGAGATGTGAACTTCAGGTAATGAAAACTGATAAATTATTATTCAAATTCTTTCTTGTTGAACTGTGGTACAATTATTTTCTAACACTGTCATAGTCAAGATTGTGCTGCTCACCAGACACTCTCTCAGGATGTAGCACTGCATAACTAGAACAATTCATTATCTCAAAACTGACAGAATTTTGGAAAGAGGTTTTGCATGTTTTTAATTTGAAATGAGTGCAGACTCTTGCAAGAACAGTGCCTTACTCAATTCTACATTTGAACATTGTGATTTATTTTCAGAAAATATACTTCTGCTGTTAGCAAATGCTTTATCCTACTGTTTTAAAATATAAATAGAATATGGCAGCATTTATTGGCTTGGTTATTCCTTCAGTACATGCCATAAGAGAGGTATCAGGAATTCTTCAGTTCTGGTGGACAGGTCTCTTTGCATTAAAATGAGACTTAATAAATCACAGACATTGAAATATTCACCATGACTCTGCCAGGTTTTATGTGATTATATTACAGCATGATGACAGTCCATCTGTAGCCTGTGTTTGCTGTGTAGTTTAGTATATGACCAGTCCTTGTTTTTATGCTTTCAGAAATTTAAAATAGAGGATGAACATGTGAAGTGTAGATGATTTTAATGTAATATTGCTTATGAACTGAAAAACACACAAATAAAGACTAAACATATTCACGTAACTGACTGAGTTTTGAAACTGTGCTCGTCAAATTTCAAAGTCTTACTAGCTGTGGCATGAACACCACGTTTGTGAAAAATGATATCTGAAGAGCAGAAAGCTAAATGTTTGCCCTGGTATCATGCATCCAGATCCTGTGGTTACACTGCAGAAGGAAATCTCCAGTGGAGTTTAGTGCAAAACCAGCAATGATTATGGCCCTCTACAAGTAGTATAAGTTGTTCACTGAGGTTGTTGCATTTATAAAAGTAAAGCCCCAGTTGACCAGTTACAGAAGGTGAGATGAATGAGTTTGAGCAAGTTATGTTGGCAGTCTGAGAAGATCAACAAGGCAAGCTGCCAGACAGTAAAGCATGCCACAGTCAACAGTACACAAAATTTTGCAAAGTTCTCTGGAATTTAAAATTTACAGGTACCAAATATTGGAACATGTAATAGTCAAAGACAAAGAATTGTTGCGTATTTTGCTATGAAAACCCTTTATTAGTTAAAATTTGTTTTGCTGATTTTCTCCTGGTGTGTAACAGGGTTATTATCTTCATATGCTTCATATTAAGTGGAATCACATAATGTGTGTATTCTCTGTTATACCAAAGTTTACTTGAACAAGTGTTTTTACAAGATCTGTATATGCTAGTTATATTCCTGAATTAAACACCCGTATGTTGTTTCCTGAAACCTGCTTTATAGTAAATATTAACCCTCGTAAACGCACTTTGCTTATTTAGTAAAATTTGAAGTGTTTTATTTGTTATACTTGACAAAATTTAATAGCAGATGTTCATGACACTGTTCCAAGTATAATTTTCACATTCCCATCTGTTACCCTTTTCTAAAATTGATTCTGTTAATTTGGTTTTCTTTTGTTTACAAATCTCACATTTCTGCCAAAAGATATTTATGAAATGTAGTAGTCACAATTTTAAAGCACTGTGCCTAATTTAATTACTTCTGCAGTGGTAGATATTTATGTGCATTTTTTATTACTACTGATCATTCTGCTTGCACCGTAGTGCCCCTGATTGCAGCTTCTTCAGTTGGCTAGTCTCCCATATAAGTAAACCGCTTGCAGGTTAGGTATTAACAAAAATGTTTCCCATAATCAAATGAACCATAGAATCTACAAAGAATAATTTAGTTTCTGTACCCTCCTACCATCAAGATTAAAAGAACAAGTCTGAAAACTCACAGAAGCTTTTAACCTTTCCTTTGCTAACTGAGACTTTTAAAACCTGTCCATTACGGTGTGATGGTTTAATTTAACTTCTACTGCCAAATGTAGGAATTAACTGGAACAGAAAAAGCTTAATTTTATAACAATATATCTCATTTTTTGCATGAGAATGTTTAATCTCGGTTTTCTAATCTTGTTCGTAGCATGCAGTTTTTTAACCTCAGTTTTCTAATCTTGTTTGCAACACGAAATTGTCTAATCTGTGTTTTCTGTTTTAGGAAAAGTTGCAAGTAGAGAGAGAGCTCGATATCCTACGTAATCGCCTCGAGAAAGATTTTGTGTCACGTTACGAAATGGAGCAGTTGAGAAACAGTTATGAAATGGCTCTGGGTCGTGCAAAATATGAGGCTGAAATGGCAGCACGTGATGATCTCAATGAAAAATTGTGCCAAATCAATACATTCATAGAAAAGCAGGTATATCTGTTGACATACCACTGTCATTTGTACACTGAGTGCAACAAAAATTCAAGAACTTAAAATTATCTCAAGTCTGATGCCAGACATCATGTAAACATACAACTGATGCCCTAGATATAATCATTCATTGTATCTGTTATTTGTTTGTATTCTTTTTTTAGTACTTCTGTCAGTTACAGTTACTGTATAATCCTGAAAATAAGGTGAGTTAAAAAGCAAGAAAGAAAGAAATAACCATATTAAAAAGTAAGGGTTGCTTTATGAGCGACTCTTTCTGTCATCTCTCAGTAATGTGTCAGCTATCATGTGTAAAGAGACGTGTTTGTGATAAAAAGGGTGTATTGATTGATGTTCATGTGGTACATTAGATCAGTAATATATATATATATATATATACATGACAGTGGGCTGAAAAGTTTTGCCTCTAGCTAAATACAAAATGAAGGAAGTGAGATATGTAAGTGAAACATGAAGATATGTGTACCTTTAACCTTTATTTACAACTGTGCATAATCACTTTTCCACATAATATCCTCCAGCTTCAATACACTATTGACAATGGCTGACAAGTATTTGAATTCTGTGCTTACAAGAGTCTTTTCCTTTCTCCAGCAAACACTGGCATATCGCAACCTTTACTTCTTTATCAGAGATGAAGTTTTACCCCTGAGCTCTTCCTTCACTTTGGGGAAAAAGTGGAAATAACTAGGAGCAAGCTCCAGGCTGTAGGCTGGATGTGGTAGCACTGTAAACCCCAAACATATAATGGCATCAGTTGTGGCAGCACTTGTGTGAGGCCTGGCATTGTCTTTTTAGAACAAGATGTCATAAATTTCTGCCTTCTTCCTCATGATGCATTTTATGAGATTTTTTAGGTTTTCAATACAGAGTTCTAAGTTGACTCTAGCACCATTTCCAGGAAGTCAGTGAGCAAAACACATTTAAGGTTCCAGAATACAGTCAACATGGCTTTTCCAGCAGAGGCTTTGAATTTCTTTGGTGCTGGTGATTCTTTGTGGCAGTATACCATAAACTTTTTTGTTCTCAGGATCATAATGATGGACCCAAGTTTCATCACCTGTCACTATTAGCCATATAAATCTCACACCTTTCTCTTCAAAATGACCCAGAAGTTCCCTTGGAACTCTGGCTCTTTCAGCTTTCATCTCATCTAGCAATTTTCTGATCTCCACCTGGCACAATCTTTTTGGAATCCAAGAAGATTGATAATGTGTCCCACTCTTTCTTTAGAGATTCCCAGTTTAAGAGCACTGTCTTTCTGTTGGATATGACCATTTTCTCGAATCATTTCTTCAACACATTCATGATGTGACTCATCTGTTGCAGTCATTGGCCTCCCCACACAACCATGCTTCCCCCATTTCTTCTTGCTGAAACTCCTGTATCCAACATCTAACTATGCTTACATCAACACATTTATCCCCATACACTGCCTGCATACAGTGATGAATGTCAAGAGAGGAATTTTTTTTTGCAGTCAAGAACTTGGTGAAGGTATGTTGTTTGAACTGCACATCCTCACAGCCTTCCATTTTAACTGGCACTCAACCAGAGTGACGTATAGCTGTAGGTTCAAGGTTATGTATGGTGGAGGGGAGATATCATGTGCCTACTTGGAACCGGTTTTATCCAGTTTTCGTCACTAATAAAAAGTGTGACAGAGGAGGCAAAACTTTTCAGCCCATTCTCATACTTTTAATCTTATATCTGCCTCTTTTAACCTTGTTGTTTTTACACTTAAGCATACTGGATGTTTCACAGGTCACCAGGAGAATAGAACTGATGTATAAAATCTGCCAGTTGGCATTGTGGTATCAGTTTTTTCCTTCATCCTTCAGACGTTATACTCAAAGAAATATTCGTTTCAACTCTGCAGGGTCATGTCACAGTTAGCCACTGACCTCCCACCACAGAGGCCTGGGATCATTACCAGCGCAGTCCATGTGGGATTTGTGGTGGATGAAGTGGCACTAGGATAGTTTTCCTCTTTTGGTATCATCCCACCCATGTGCTTTATTCTCATGTCTGTCCCCATTGCCATATAATCATAGAAATTGTTGGCATTGTCAAGTAACTACCAACAAAATCAGCTGTACATTTATGGTATTCAACTAGATGTTTCAGAAGTTACTGTGCTGCATTGGTGAAGCTAGAAGTGTGAGTGAATTAGGTACTTCTGTTACTTTTTTGTGATTTGCTTTTAACTGGCAACCCAATTTAAAGGTTCTGTGTTCGAATGTGACTGCAGACAAACAGTTTTATAGGCAAGAAGCACATTTTTTACAAGATATTTTACTTCTTGAAGTATGCTGCTTATATAAAACATTAATTAGTTTATTACCTGCTGGTAGGGATGTTTTCTGCTGTGTAAAGTCCAAAATCCCTGAGCTTCAACAGACTTTGTCTCAGCAAGGATGCATTTAGTGATCAAACATGACTTTGAGATGAGTTTCCTGCACTCAAGTGGGAGAGATCAGGCCAAGGTTTTTCCACCTCACTTCTGCTAATGCAGTATCCTCAGCTGAACGAGGTATGTACCACAACCCATTTCCTTGCCATCTTCCAACTTGCCTGTCTGGCCGGTACTTCTGTAGACATGGTCATGCCATGGACTCTGAGATATGAGACTATTCACCTGGAGTGCCAGCAGTTACTTCACTATCCTCAGCTGAAGTGATGAATGCTCGAGAATAGATCTGTCATGGTCACCCACTGTGGTAACTAAAGAAGGAGCAGTTTATGCCTCATACATGAGTTCTAGGAGATTTACCAGTGATACAAAGGGATATACAAACATCTCATCCCACCTACCATGGAGTGTCTCTGCACTTTGAAACATAAATCACAAATTCTGTATACAGAGTGGCAGTCAATGTGTATGAGCCTGACGCTGAGTTTCTTCGACATAAATAACAACCATATTTATTTCCAACTTCGTAAGTAATAAATAGCCCAAAAAACAGATGGTGGAACTGTGTACAAACACATATTAATAAATGTAAAATGACATATTGGAAAGAGAGGTAAAACAACACATCTGACTGGGAGAAGTCCATTAAGGAGATGAAGGAAGCACATAGTGAAATGATATAAGACTGTTTAACAATTAAGTTGCCTTCAATGTTTTTGTAATCTCTAATGGAATTCATATGAGACGAATTTGATCCAAGGTTCAGCTTCTGGGATTTTCAGCATGGTGTTGAAGATGCCAGATCTTGAGAAGAGCCTTTCAAAGGCTAACATACTAATTCTTATTTTGTGTAAATAGGATACTGTAATAAACAGAATGCTTGTAAAATATGTGCCCCTTGTAAATAAAACTGTTTGTCTGCAGTTACAGTCAGACATAGAACCTTGCCAGTGAATAACGGAAAAAAAAAATATCAGAAATATCTACATCACTTGCACTTCTGTCGTCACTTATGCAGCTAGCATATTAACTTGTGAAACATACATTATAATAATACAACTGCACAATTCAGATGAGTACTTGTGTCAATACAACATTTGAAAGATGAAGACAAAGAAAGAGGGGGAGGCAGTGGAGGCAGATTTACCGCAACTTACTTGGCATAGTTAACATCTACTTAAGTTCTGTTCTTCTACTGTTTTTTTTAATTAAGGACATCTGATTTTGTTTCTGTAACCGAATAATTAATTTGTTTGCTTCCAAGCACAACTGGGTTTATTGGATAACATTATTCTGTTAACAATAAACTACATGTTTCAGGCTAAAAGGATCATCATCAGGCTTTATATACAAATATAAGACGAAGTAAATATGGTATAATTATGTGTGTCTATTGTGAGAATTCACTGTTACATTACACATGTAATAATAACATATCTGACATCCTTTTATATGTTGATGAAACCTGATGATGGCCACTTCAGGACAAAATATGTATGTTATTATTAACAGAATATTGTTATACAGTAAATGTGATTGTGTTTGACGTATTGATATTAATTATTCGCCCAACAACGTGTCGTATAGCAAGTATGGATGTGTAGGTGAAGTACAGTCATCAGTGGAACTTAGTCACACAGCTTGTTAAAGGTATTAAAAGTAATGCATATATTTCTTAATATTAAGCAGAGATATCAGTATCTTTGCTTAGTAGATATCTGGCTTTAATAAATGTTGTTAATTGATGGCGGAAAGAGGCCATATGCAGGCTTATGCAAGGATATTATGGATGATTTGAATTGTGATATTAACTGTATATTTACATTACTTTCAGTTTCAGATGCAGAAAAATTTAAGTGCTTTATTTAGGTTGCGTAGAGAATATGTGGTGTGTTAAGACCTGTTCTTTTGTTATAAGTTTAAATGCGTTTGGGTGAATAAATGCTCAAATATAACTCCGAATTCAACTCTTTAACTTTCATTTAGGTTCAAGAACAAACACGTCTTAGCCAGTTAAGGAACACAACTGAATCCCATATGAAGCAAGATTTTCAGGAGACACGACTTAAACTTCTGTCTGAGTTGGCCAAAGTTCAAGCTTCTCTACAAGCCAAAGGAGAGGAAGAAAAAGAATTGAGAGAAAAGTGTGAGAAGTTAACACGGGAGTGCGAAAAAAAACATGAAATTAGGAGGAAGAAACTTATAGAGAAATCATACAGCGTAAACCTTGCCCCAAATTCCAGTTTGTAAGTGCTTCTAACAGTTTTTGTGATGTTTTTGTGCTAGTTGTGTTTTATTATGCATCCAGACAGGACACCAGCTACAGAAATTCATCTTGAATGTACTAACATTAAGAAATTCCAGTTGTCTTTAGTGTCACAGTAGTCTTCATGTAGGTATTATTATAGGATGTACTTAAAAATGACCATTAGTATGATGATCCATGTTTTGTTAATTAAATTAATTCCAAATATTTCACTCATTGGTGAGGTAATGTATGTGTGTAAGTGAGCTTTTCCTACAGGTATGACTTGTGGCCATCTTGCGAGAGTTAAGGTAGGGTGTACATATGAAATAGAAGCACCCATAAGACAGAACAGGATGTATATTTTCTGCTTGTGATAAGTTCATAGTGAAGATGAAGGTAGTGGCTGGGAGATGCAAATTATGGTTTAGAATGGCTTTTGTATAAACATACAGTTCTCGCCTGTATTTTATCATTACAGGAAGGAGAAGGAGCTAAATTCTAAAGGTTACTTGTTGGATATGAGATCTCCCATACACCGGTCAAGTCCAGTACAGCCTGTGATAAATTCCGTATCCAGTCCAGCAGTTGCGGTGACGACCAGCATAGCTGATGCCTGGCAAACTGACCATCCTTTCAGTCACATCTTGCGCAGAGAGCTAGAGAGGAGCATCCGCAAACACACACGTACTGGTGCGTCAGTATGATTGTCAACTCTCAAACTACAAAAAGTTTGTAATCCAGAAGACCATAACCCACACCTTCACTTCAGGGAAAGGTTTGAATCATACACTTTCCGTAACACATTTTCACAGTTCGTAATGTCGCAGGGTATGTGAGATGTCATAACCCCAGATAGTGGCAGGTAATTTTCAAATTCATCAGCCAGGCAGTTAGCCTGTAATTTAGGAAATTCTCAGATTGCATAAATGACAGTCATGGGTTGGCAACCACAAAAGCAGTTACTCATTACAGAACAGAATAACTTTTGTTAATGTATGTTAATAGAGGTACTATAAAACTAGCAGATGGTTGTCGTACCAACCTTCACTCTGCAAGTGTCCAGACAAAAGTATGTGTTGTTGTGTGAGAGGGAAAAATTGAAATATACCATTAGAGTACTCTAACCCTCCAGTTCTCAGTAGAGAATTCCATGCATCACAAAGGCATACACACACAACTGGTTTTTGTCTGAGGGGACAAAGGGAAGGCAACTAATTTATATGTTTGTGGACCACAACTTCCTACAGTCTATCCTAATTTTAATTTTATGTTGGCCTTACAATAAATACACAGAGTAGAACCTATACAGAATATATACACAACATAGTTGAATGAGCCTGATGCTTGACACTGTCCCTGTTTGTCAGTGGGAATCTGATGAATGAAGGGTGATGCATTGGTAGAAGCATAAGTACACCAATTAATTGAGCAATCTCAATACACACATTCCATTTTCTCTGTTATAGATTCCCTTACAGAGCATCCATCCACTAGCTCGCCCCAGAAGTCATCTGAAGAACAACTGGAACTCCTGAAGAAGAAGTACTTCCTCCAGTAACTTTTCAACTTAAAGTTACAAATTCACATTTCTTTCTTACCTTTAATTGGCAGATGTGATGCACATAGACGTGAACTGAATGAAATCTGTTTTCTTAGGTTGCTAAATATCTTCTAGTTTAATGCTTCCAGTATTACTGTTATTGGATAACATTTTACCGTTTTGACATCATTAAACTTTAATTCTTCTATTTCTGCTTACACAATGATAAGATTTAACAATTTGTGTAGTCATATAGGGAAAAAAAAAATGTAGTCCCTGCAGAGAAAATAACCCAATATTGGCAGCCAAAGACAAGATATTTGGTAAGATGTGCTACAGTAAATATAATATTCTAATGCAATGCCTAGTCCTTCATTGTGATTTTATGTATAGCTGTGAAAAATCGGTTAGTACAAGATGCCATTGAGTTGAATGAGTTCAGTTCAATTCATTACGTGGTGGTAAGTTTTATTTACTATGTTGTCATTTAACCATAGATAGATATATTATATATGCTCATTTTTAATTACAATATGCCACAATGAGATTATTTGTTAATTGTACATAAGAATATAATATATTCAGTCTTTTCTGGTGAGAAATGTCTTTGTGATGCACCTTAGACTCCTGTCACACACTTTAATAAATCACATACTTGAGGCATTCATGGCAATTTTAAAATAATTTTGTGTCCATTTTTGTGTAATTTTACCATGTCATTGGGGGCTGATTTGTTGAGGTTTCATAAAATTCGTCTTCATCTTCAAGGTGACGTGGTACAAATCTTCACATGTTGCAATTACATAGTTTCTGGACTGGCCATGAGGTGACACTGCTGCTAGTACAAACTTCTACTGCTGGACATAGAAACAATAGGGTCTACTGGGACATATCCTGCTTGGGTAACCTGTAGCATGTGTGATAATAGAATAATATTTCATTAAGTACAGGTTTGTTGTGCCATTTGTGGTTGTGATGTTCCTAGAAAATTACAGACTTCAAAGAACATCATGTCTGCAAGAAATTTTGCTTTAAAAATGGGGGAAAATGCTACAGAAATATTAAAATGCTGAAAATAGCTTTTGTAGGGCAGGCAAGGGGAACAACTAATGTTTTTGAATGGTTTGCCAAGTTAAAAAAACAGTGTAATGCCTCATTCTCAAGACATCCTCCAGGGATCAAAACAGATGAACATTTTGATGAAGAAAATGAAGGAACTTGTGCCCAAAAACAGAGAAATTGCAGTTCATGAAGTTGCTGACATTTTAGGCATTTTATTTTTGTCAGCTGAGAGCATTTGAAAGTGCATGGGACTGCTGCCAAATTGATAACCTGCCAGCTGAGTGAGGGGCCGAAGGAGAATCATGTCAGAACTGTGTCAGCATAATAACACAGCATTTATCTTAGTCTTGAGATAGTGCTTGGGATAGTACGTAAATACTTTAGAAAGTTTACACACTTTATTTGTTAAAAATCTTTATTTATGTTTCGGACATTAGAAGAACATTAGAAGAACATTACTTTTCAATATAATTTCCTTTCTTCTCATTACACTTAACCAAGCAATCTGCAAACTTCTTAATGTCTGGAAAAAAATTTTTTGGTTCATTATGAAGCCACTCATACAGCACCTTTTTCACCTCATCATCATCCACAAATCGATGACCTCTTAGAGCATTCTTGATGGGTTCAGACAGATGGAAATCAGAAGGCGCCAGATCTGCACTGTGGGCAGGGCACTCGAGAACTTTCCAATTCAGTATTTGAATGGTGTTGATGGTGTGGTGTGCCGGATGGTGGCGTGTATTGTTGTGTAACAAAACAACATCCCGTGACAACCTTCCTCTCTGTTTTGTGCAAATAGCCGGCCCCAGTTCATTTCTTAGCATGTCACAGTAATTTGCACTTATTACTGTGGTACCTCTCTACATTATTGTTTGCATATAGTCCCTTGGGAGTACCAGAACACTGTCAACAAGAGCTTTCTGGCAGAGGGCTCCTTTCGAACACAATAAATGTTTCCTGTGTGGTTAACATATAAACATGAGTGAACTGTAATAAGTGTCATTATAATGTAGGCTGTCTGGTTTGGTATACTGTTGTATCAAAGGTTCTGTAACTGACAGATCTGTCGAGCAGTTGCATGGAGTGTATGGGTCATATGTTAATTTTTTAGATTTAAAGAACCCAGTTTTGGTTACTTAAGCATGTAGTAGCAGTTCTGGTGGGGGACATCAGCACATTACAAGTAACCAGGTTATGAAGCAGCTGAAGTTGTCCCTGTCTACCCCATCAAGGGATATAGGGTATGTTGATACAGCCTGTAGCTTACTCGTTTGTAACTTCAGCAGTAGATGGAAATGAGTGGTCAACTTGATGCCCTGGCCTCCTTCTGGGAAAGAACCCTAGTAGCAATTGAATAGTAGGCTGTAGGGGAGAGAGGCTCAGGACCGGTCTGGATGGTTTGGTGAACAGAAAAATCTCTCCACTCTGCCGGGATTTGATCTCGGAATTATACATCCCATAGCTAGTGGCTGTACCAACTACAGTGTCCGGACTCCAACTAACCGATGTATTCCATTTTAGAATTCAATGGGCTGAAATTCAATCGTGTCTTTTGACGGCGAGTTTTCTGTTGTTTTCGTTGTTATTGTTGACAGTGTTTATGTTTTTTTTTTGGGGGGGGGGAGCTCTTCGGGTACGTAAGGAACCCCAACTCACGCTGCTAAGGGCAAGACTCTACTGAATAACGATTAGTAGTCCTGCAAGGCGCGAAAGAGAATGTATGCTTAGGAGACGGTGTGAATTGCAGGTAACAGCAATGCAGGAGATACAGTGCTGTCTTTAGGCCTACGTGCAAGCGTGTTTTTCTTAGCTATCGAAGAGTAAACATGGAAGTGTTACCGGTTGCTATGGTACCCGATAGGCAGTACTCACTTTCCCTGTTCACACTGTGTGCTTTGTTTTACAGTATTATGGACATTTGTGAAATTGGTAAAAGCATAAGGATTTATTACTATTCTTTGCAGCCAGATTCACGACCAGAACAAGTAAGTACAGACGTCAAGTTTGAATGACACGCTGTTACGTATTCTACATGCCCTGATCGAGGATACGGAGTTACAGCAGTCCTGTTACCACTCACTTGCATTTTTTCTCGAGGTTAGGACTGTTTGGAAATATATCCCAAGTCCCCCATATTACTTCATGGTATGGTGCTTATTAATGTGTCGGTATAACTTTACCATTATTCCTTAGCTCTTTATTCAGTAGACCAGCCACGTGACATCCTATGACCAACTACCAAATTACTCAAGCGCTGCCCGATGACCTCTTTCATCGTTTCTTTGTTTATTCTTGAACTAGGGCCACTGTATTTTCTCTACCCCGGGCATGCCCTCTTCTCCGACCCAAAAATTTCCGTCTGGGCTAGTTTTTTTAAAGTGTGTATTAATATCCGGGGTTTTCACTAATTGCTGTTTCTCAAAGCTTTTGCA
>Ga0136643_10006047_pt1 | contig 17258 bp, 9 predicted proteins | sample TergutLab28metaG_FD_96883 | JGI IMG/M metagenome (GOLD analysis project Ga0136643, IMG submission 96883) | Labiotermes labralis P1 segment gut microbial communities from Petit-Saut dam, French Guiana - Lab288 P1 (version 3) (version 3) | ecosystem: Host-associated > Arthropoda: Insects >... | reverse complement strand
GTGCACTATTAATTGTACACCTTCAACATGGTTCAAAAGATAGGCTGATGATGACTCGTATGAGTCGAAACATGTCGCTGTAGTAGCATTATTAAATGCTGTGTTTGACTGAAATTTGTATATTCTTTGATAACGAAGAAAGGTTCCTACAACGATAAATATAAAGTCCAAGTCTAAATCCCGTAGAGGTTACTCTGCAGGATATCGCAGATGAGTTCGATCAGACTATGCTGTAACTTTTATAAAGGCATCCAAAACACCAAAAAAAGCAGAATAAGTAACTTTGTTTATCCGAGGCGTTAGGGGCTTTAACAAAGTAAATCGTCTTACGATGAAACTGGCTTATACTTTCCTGGCGGCGAAATACCCTAAAACAATATGTCATAGTTAACCCGAACGTGCAGTTCAGTGTACTTTATAAAGTCCTGGGTTTAGCTAAGGTTCACGTACGCGGCGGAGTCCTTCAGAACAGTGACTAATGCAGATGAAGAAGTACCATAAATTCGCCTTGTGATCGGCAACAGGTCTAACTGCAGTCTTATTTTAAGAGTTGAAATGAAAGTTGAATGCGTATTGGAAGAGTTAGTTATTGGCTTGTAGAGCATATGTAAAAGTAAAGTAATCCCATTACAGGCCGTGACAGACCCTGAGGACTTCAGGAGTCTGAGGCTCCCAGATTTCAAGACAATCGGCACATGAAGGTGATAAGGTTTTCAGCCCTACGAACCGACCGCTTTTACCCCCAGGAAATATTCCTGGTACTCATTTCTGTTAGAGGCTGAGTCAATCTCAGGGCCACGGTGCGGCTGGGAGAAATATGTCAATGAAAAATTCCGATCGGGAATCGAACCCGCGACCTTCCGGCTTGTAGTTCATTGCCTCAACCAACTGCGTCACGGCGTGCCCCAGAGTATATTTACGTACAGAAAAAAAGGACAGGCAGTACGTGAATCTTATCAACTCGTTATTTGGAGGACGTAGTTTTGGTGGAAGGTATTGACATCCGATGTGTGTTCAGCGTACCAACATGTACCTGTTCGCAAGTTGCTCTAATTTAGTTATAAACACTGTGCAGTCTTGGAACTGTATCCACTACCGACAGTTTGGGAAGATATTTATATTCGTGATAAGTATAGGAATAAACATGGCAGTTGTTTTATATTAGTGAAGTCAGTACAGTGTTTAAGAATTAATGTTAGTGTTGAAGTGCCTATACAATTTTAAATTAAATTACGATAATTTATAATAGGCGAAACGGGTCAAGATAATGCACGGGGCGAGGTGATATTTCAGTTGAAATAATGCGCCACATGTAGGTGACGTCGCTACCCTGTTGACAGTCGAAGCAGTATATTAGGGGCAGATTTATCTGTAGTCTTTAATTTCTATCGAAACAAGAGTGACATACTCAGAATATAACCAATGTTTTATAACATTTCTGTTACTGCATTCAATCGTATTAAATAGGCAGTTATTTAAAGCAAAAGTTGGTACTGTGCAGTTTATCTTATGCTTGCAATAATGTTGGAACCGGTGGCTTCTTCCAGAATTGCGAGCGAGCTGCAACAAGTTCAGGCCAACCGTAAAATGTCACAATCTTGGGAGGCTATCTGGAACTGTAGAAGACTGTGCAGAACTATACCTCACCTTGAAAGCTAAGGTAATACCGTCTTGTTCAGAATTCAGTGACATGTTTGAAAATCCGCAGACTGAAAACTGAATAGAACATTTTCAGTGCAGGTATATATCATGGTTTAACAAACATTTTGCAGATCATAAATAAATGGAAGTATTTATCTCTGTGACTTGTGTGTAAAATGGCTGAATCAAATAATGTTTTTTTTCCCCTTCTGTAATGCTATATTGTGTCTCACCACGTGTACGGTGTATGATGATGCAGTATGTATTGCTTAGTATTTGACCTCATATGTGTCATTACCATTTCTTTACATTTTTATCAGTGATATTGTCGTGTAGCTATAAGTAAGAATTATGTCTGATTAAACGTTGAGGTTTCGTCAGTTGAATTTATACTTAATCATTCCAAATTTTTTTATTAATTTTACCATTTTGTGCTTCACCTAATCAGTAGCTTAAAGACAGTTTACAGTATTTGGGACTGAACTCATTCTGAATTTAGCAATTTAAAAACCTCTTAATTGATTACACCTTGTCATATCCGTAAGGATTAGCGTATTACTTCGCATGTGTAGTTAATAACGAAAATTAATCACTTCAAACAGTCATTTTTAAGGGAGGAGTAGTTGCAGGTGGGAAAGAAACATGACCTGTTTCCCTCAGCAGTTTTGTGTTTGAACTTCTCCCAGAACCTGAATTTTGACATAAGATAAACATAATTTAATCGCTGTCAGATCATTTTACGTAAAATCCATTGATCCACCGAATCAGTATAAAGAGATACTAAAGCAGCCATGAATCAATATCGGAGCACATCGCCGTAGATTTATTTTCGGACACATTTCCTAACAAAGAATGTAACCTTGACACATCAGTCACGTCTCTTCGTTCTCGCGTCGTAGTTTGTAAAAGGGAAAAAGTCATGGAAAATAATGCTGTAACAGAGTTCCTTATACGCATTTTCCACACGCTGTCACCTCGTTCACATCTCAATGCCTCTAAATATTAGCTGCATGGAGACATTGAAGATTCAACACGAAGTATTAAAAATAAGAATCTGAGTTCTGATTACTGCTGTAATGTTCTTTCCATGTTCGGAGCTACTACAAAGTCTGTCACAGATCTATTCTCCAATCAACTCATGCGTTTAACATCAAGAATCACAATACAACAAAATGTTGCTGCCCTTTTGTAGTCTTCTTGATAGCTGCTTTGAAAAAAAGCCCTTGAAATCTGTGTGTGCGTATTTATTATATTGTACCGAAATGTATTTTATTTCCCGGTGACAGTAATTGCCTTTCGATGTACCGATTGTATTTGCTTGTCCTATGTTAATTTAGGACTCGCGATGTAATAGTTTTGCCCTGGGCTAGCAGGGACCATACGATGAATCAGCTCTTTGTCATGAGTCCTACCAAGCTTGTAAAAGGCAAGCATAGTATAGCGTCAGACATTTCTGCATTCGTAAAATCTCGGCAGAAAAAGTCCTGTTCTTTGATGCCATTTCTGTGTGATGTGTAGTGGATAAGGAGACATAAACATGTGTATCAAGCTGGAAGCATACACTTTCTGGGTCCGAGATGGATTTGTTTTTAACTTCGCTTAAGCTTGGCCATCCGACGAAGTGTTTAGTTAGGCCTACCCGCAGACACTTTTTACAGACTAGAGATTTTACTATTTATGAAATTTGAGTTTTTTAGTCACACTGAGAAAGCAACATTCTTCAGTCTTCACATTTATTGTCTTTCAAGCATGCTAACCAGGAACAGCGTCGTCGGGATCGTGTTAGGCTAGGACTGATCTACCAAGGGATCGTAGGTCGACTGCGACAGGAGTGAGAAATGTTCGTCTTCTCGAAATCTTCCAGATCTGCTTCTGGACTCTTAGATCCTTTAACGGTCTCCATAAGCTCTTGTCGTGTGGGTAAAGTGGCTGTTACGCAAATCTGGCCGCTCTGTTCTTTTGGTGCCCACGTCAACCAGACACACAGTGGACGTATAACCCCCCCCCCCCTTTGGGCGCATTCGTCCAGCCATTGCTGCGGTGGAAATGCTATAAGTATTACATAACCTGAGAGTGCGTTTTTAGCCTTGGGTATCCAGTACCCACTGCGCATAAGGTATATTGTCCTTAATGTGATGTCCGACTGCAAACTATTTTTCCTCATTTTCTCATAAACGGCGTGATATTTTTTTTTAAAGTTATTGAACATGAAATCAGGATTTTGATTTGCTCTACGACTTTGTGTGAAACTTTCCTCATTTTAAGAAGAACTGAGCGAGATGTGATAAAAAATATGTTCTTGTTGTCATGTAATGTACATGTTATTCTTGTCAGATTTTAATGAAACTTGCATTTTTTAGACAGATTTTAGAAAAATACTGAAATATTAAATTTCATGAAAAGTGTTCGGTGGGAGCCGAGTTGTCCCATGCGGACGGACAGACGGACAAACAGACATGACGAAGCTAATAGTCGCTTTTCGAAATTTTGCGAACGCACCTAAAAATGAGTGTAGCTAGTCGTGTCTCTCATATTTCCACAGCGTGCACAAAGCAACTGCACCTTTTGCTTTTACGTCGTCATTACTGTAATAAAATTCCGATAAGGGTCCATTCGTGAAATTCGGGCAGTCTTTACTAGTGCTGAAGTGTATTTTCTTTATTTAATATCACCCAATGTGTCCATTTTACAGTTCCCACTCAACCATTCGAAGCACAGTTTTTATACAAATATCACCTGATTTGATATTATAAAACCATATTGTGTCACAAAGCGTACTTTTAAGCTTTATTCAAGTGTTCAAATAAAGTATTTTTATACATGTGTAACACTTAACATATGGTCTCAGCGGTCGCGCGGTCTAAGGTGTGGGTATGCGGCGTCTCACTTGCTGGGATTTGGGGTTTGAATCCTGCCGGGGCATGGACGTCTCTCTATTGTGATTGTTGTGTGTTGTGAGGTAAGGGTCACTGCTTCGGGGTGATCATTCGTCCAGAGGATTCTTACTGACTGTGGTGCGTCGTTGTGTGTGATCTAGAAACCTCAAGCATGAGGAGGCTATGGCCAGCACTGGGCCACAAAACCGTAGGAAAAACAATAACACTTGGCAACTGACCCCCTGTGTGGAAACTAGAGGTTCTTACTTTAAAGCATGCATGTTGAAACTGTTCTTACCTGAAACTAATTAATATTTTGTTTGAATAGCAATAAAACTCGTTGTTATCAGTTTTATGAGCAGTTAATATGTAAAAATAAAAGTTACGCTTGTCTCAAACGGAAATTGGATACACTGGAAACGTTTCTTTAGCAGAAAGCTTTTGAAGCCCCAACGATCTGACGTAAGAAACGTTTAAAACTGCCTTTAATGAACGGAAACTGTAGAACGCGGGAAGAGAAAGGAAGGACGAGACGTTGATGGGAAATATTCTTTATGACTAATGTACAGTGTGTCTACTCGTCTAACACAACTATATTTATTGGTAGAATATAAAGTATTTTCTAAATAAGGTACAACTACATGTTTCGGCGCTTGATAATGGCCATCTTCAGTTTGTACATGAAATACTTATTAAGCAGTTATACCGAACATACATGGGCTGTTTATATGGGGTAGGGATGGGGTAAAGTGGGCACGAGATCTCGTATCTCTCAGAAAGGTTGGGCGGTGTGGGTTATATGAGGGGTCCATGTTTTATATTCTACCAATAAATATAGTTGTGTTAGACGAGTACACACACTCTATATTAGTTATTTCATAGAATACAACGGGGATGACGAACCTCATGAATATTCTTTATGTTTTGTTTAATTTTTCCGTACTGTAATTCTCAGCTTGGCCTTACCCTAATATTACTTCTTGCTTTTTTTTTAGAGATCATGTTACGAAGTGTAGCTAGGTCAGAAGAAGAGGTCAGGGAAGGCTAGGACTGAATATAAGAAGACAGTCGTAACTTTTATGGTGAAATATCCAAATTTGTAGGCGTTGGTCTCCTAAGATAGGTGTAGTTCTGCATGTCAGCACTAAGGTAGAATTGACTGAAGCAAGAGAAGAAGATAAGTTGGCACTAAAACAGAGAGTGGCGAAGTTTGACTCTGGGGGAACTCGAAGAGGTGACCAATTAGAAGCGAAATCGGAAATAAGAAACCAGTGGCTGAAGTGTAGGAGTGTTTTACTGGAACGGAAACTAAGGAAAACTGAAAATGAATACAGCAATGAGATTGTGTGGGAGTGGTTTGCTAGTGCGAGGGCTGTAAAGTTCACAGTACCTAGCGCAGTGGTACAAGAAGGTGCAAATAATTGGCTCAAATACCGGAGAAAAGAGGATTTGCATCAACTTTTGTATGTCTGTGAAGTTTCAGAAGGAGTAATGAAATTGTGTTTAGTGAAGTCTGATTAAGCTGGCAATGTTTGTGAAAAAAATGTAGCATTATGATTTGCCAGATATTAAGTATCCATGTTAAACAGCATCTGTCTAAAAAAAAAAAAATCCGATTCCTTTCAGATCCGTTGCTGACATGTTTCACTATTTCGGTCTATTACTGTATTTGGGTGACACCGTCCCATTGTGTATTTCTCTGTAAGGTGCTACAACATGTTTCGGCAGTTCTGACCGGCCGAAACATAATGTAGTGTACAATAAAAGACTATTGTACTAGACCTGTATGTTGTGTTTGGTCGGATAATTAGCACCTTATTAATACCATACTGTTCCGACTCATCATTTCTAGCCAGAAACTATTTATGACAGTACCACTGACAATATTTAGCGTGTAAGGAATATTTGATAGACAAAGGCGTGGTCTACACGCAGATATACGCAATCTGCTTGTTTAGAATCGATTCACAATTGCCCTATAGGACCTGAACAGGAAACAGCCCCTTGCCATTGACTGAAAACACTTCACGGGTATCTGGGTAGATGTTTATTGCGTAAGAAGCGCACCATTATGATATTCTACACTGTCATAACTTAACACGACTAGTCTGCCTGAAGTCAGACTTAAACTGATTATTGTGTAATCCTTTGGAGATTAATACATAAACAGTACTACCGTACCGCCCATAAAGAGGTACTGTTGAGGTAGTTACGGGATCAAAGTCATGTGGTGTGACTTATAACCTCATCTAATTGATTGATTCATTTACATCCCATGAGGCCTTCATCTACTCTCCCAGTTTGTGCTTTAGCTTGCAGTATTAAATCATGACTTGCAAAAAGCTGCATTGATTCTCTGAGAACCACTGTTCCTTGCGTCATGAATCACGTATTTCTTCTTCTTTGTCGTTAGGAGCATTGGAGGTTTCAGATTGGCAGTTACGTGAAAATGGGACAAATATATGTACTGCAAGTTTGGAGCTTGTCTTTGTGAAGTTATAATTTCCATTATTTCCACAGAAACAAATACTTGCCTAGGGAAAGTGTGAAATAGCAAACATTTTTATCTCGAATGGTGTTTGTGCCCTGCTGATGAATCCCCGACACCCACACACACACAAACCCTTGGACTGTTAATGCGACACTATTGACTGTAGCATTTGTCTCGTCAGTTACTGAGTTATGTACGTAAAATGAACATTTCAGTAGAGAATCGTTGCCTTCTGAAGTTCTGTTTAGGTGCATCCTGTTAGACTACGATATTCTGTACTCACACGGCTTATATGGTTTTTAGGGTTTACTCATTCTGCCGCTATATTAGTATTTTCACTGTTGATGTTGTTGTTTTATTGTTGTCATTATTGTACATCTCCATTATTATATCGTAATTTTCTTTGGTCACATATGGCACACGTTTTTCAGTTTTAATGCAGCTTGATAAAATTGCTTTAGGTTGTTCAGCCAGAATTAAACATTTCGTGTTTCTGTAATTGCTGTGTAAGTGTCTGGTGTTGGTGTCTTTATGTAATTATGTATTATTGCTGGTTTTAAATTTTGACCCCTACTGCTAAGCCTGCGCGTAAATATACATTATTGTTATTGCTATTAATGCTATAATAATAATAATAATAATAATATCAATCACTATCATTATAATCGTCATCGTCGTCGTCTTAGACCACGCCGCCCTTACCCTCAACTGCAATCCGTTGCAAACTGCATTTAGCCGGTAATATTTAAAACATAACCCTGCACGAATATTCGCAATGCTTTAAACTTGAGATGAAGATTCTGTCTTTGACGTATACACATCGAAACAGCGCAGTCGTGCCTCTGTTCCATTTGGCAAACGGGGGATGCATTAGTGTAATTGAGTTATCATATATGGGAATGTTTCGAATGAGTAGGAACAACAAAGCAGGAAAGTTTGTTGCGTCGCAGATCTGTCCTCAGATCCGTTTCCTAAACCAAAGAATACGCCTAAGTTTAATTACTTAATTTTGTTAAGAGACTTAGACAGAAAAAGAGACTTAATTCTTATCGCCATTATTGTGCCTTATTTGACGATGACTGATTTTTAAAATGCAGGAAGAATTTGATGCTCATGTTTTGATCAGCATTGATAGTTTACATACTTGACGTAACATTGATAAAATTCTTCTGCTGACTGCCTCTTTTAGGTTTTTGAATCTCAAAATATTGATGTTCTGAGAGTACGGTTTATTAACTCTCAAAATCATGTGATGAAATCACGGGATTTCGAGAAAACGCGGCTTAAGTGCTTACATTTATTTCATAAATAATATTTTTCCAAAACTGAATATGTGAAGCGTTATTTGTTCTAGCAAGACCATAATTTGGCGCAACAGGCTAACGTAGTGTTGAAGTTCTAGACTTGTATTATGGAGGAACCTGATTCAGATCTTAACAAAGACGAGGTTTTCTCCCTTGCAGGCAAATTCAGGTTTGTACCTCACTTAGAACATGACAGATGCTTGCAAACCCTTTCCAATTTAACACTCATTAATCACCCTAACATTAGACGCTACATACCTTCCAAAACTGACATCGACGATAATCACTTCCTTTCCCCGTCAGAAAGAAGACATCGTACCTTCATTTATATCCGTTCAATAGTCATAGTATCAAGATTTTATTTTCCCAGCATGATACGCTTTCCGTGAAATTCCGGAAACATCTTTACTAGCCGAGCAGATGTTCGCTTCTCAAGAGGGATGCTGTTTTCGCACAATTTGTCACATAGTTGTACTCTGTGTCTGTACAATGCGTTGCAAAAGCAAATCGTGTAAAAAAGACTACCTGATTCACCGAATTCTACCCCATAATTTTAGTTACTGAATGTTAAGAGAATTATGCGTAAGCCGGAGGTGCAGGGACTGCTGGTTTTTTAAAGTACATATTTAATAAATGGACTGAGTTTTATATTGTATAGTGTGCCAAACTTGAAAAAAATTACTTCTTGAGAAGAAATATAATGCGCAGACCTTTTTGATAAAGGATGTTTTATAGTCGTTGACGTAGACTTCTCAGATTTGTTTAGCTACAAAATATAGCAAGATGCATGAAATAAAAATGACGAAGAGAAATATTTTTGATTTTATAAGGCTTTAATACAAGGGGAATAAAATACTTTAATAAACATTTTCCCTTAATTTTACCTTCATTGAAACGAAAGAGATACTTTATAATCTTCGTGTTGGTCAGAGTTTTTTTGTGTGTGTTTGCTTTTCACGACTGCTGTAACTTTCAACATATTCTCTCTCCTTCGTGTAGGCCTACCATTTATCTAATCGAATAGATCCTCGAATTTGCCAGCACTTAATCACTAGGATCCAATTTTATGACGAACATAACATCCCTAACTTGTTTGAAAGCTTTCTACTTTGAACACAATTACGAATCGGAACGCTTTTTTAGCTTCTTTTAAGTAAACGTCGAGATGACGATAAATAACCTCCAACTTGTTTAATGTAGTGTCCAGAATTCTTATTTCCTGTTCGAAGTTTCATAGTGCTTCTTCACTAAAACACGTATTATTCTCGATGCTGCTTTGTCGCGTTTTCTTTTGACTTACGAAATGACTAATGAATCGTTCTGTGGCTGGCCAACAGGAAAACTGAGAAGGAAGTATAGAAGAATTACATTTTTAATACAAGTAAATCAAGCAAGTTTTACACCCTAGACCGCAGTTTCAAGATCTGTACTCCTCACCCAATATTGTGCGGGTGATAAAATCTAGAAGAATGAGATGGGCTAGGCATGTGGCGCGTATGGATGAGGAGAGGGGGGCGTATAGGGTCTTGGTGGGGAAACCGGAGGGAAAGAGACCACTGGGTAGACCTAGGCGTAGATGTGTGGATAATATTAGGATAGATCTCCAGGAGGTGGGATGTGGGTATATGGACTGGATTGGGCTGGTCCAGGATAGGGACGGGTAGCGGAGGCTTGTGAGTGCGGTAATGAACCTTCGGGTACCGTGAAATGCGGGGAATTTCTTGACTAGCTGCAAACCAGTTAACTTCTCAAGAAGGACTTTGCACCATGGAGTAAGTAAGTAAGACGGCAGTTTCAAAACATAAAGCCAAAGCTTTCTGTCGCTGAGAACTTTAACGGAATACATACTACATGGAGCAGCAGCTGGTACACATTAGAACTCTTAAGTAGTTAACATTCGCATTTAACCATATCTGGCCATGGGAAAACAAAATCGTATCTCCACAGGTTGAAATTAATAGATAATCCAATGTGCCCCTGCGATGAGGGGGCTCAGCATCAGAACATTCAATATATGACTGCAAAATACTAGAATTTGAAAGGAATGCTTTGAAACATCAAATAAAGTCCAGGGGAGGAACTTGGCCCACCACCAAAAGCGACTTGATAGCAAAATTCTCACACGCATTTTCAAGATTTATCAAATCGGTAGATTTAAATAAACAGCAGTAGAATATATAATGGCTCTTATTTGTACATACCGGGATACACAACGTACAATGCTTAATTTTGGGAAGTTTATATAAGCAAGTTTTAGTGATAGATTACTAGAACTAAAGACACTAACCCAAGCAAATTGGGAGAATAAAATAGTTTCGACCACAAACATTGAAATTACATTATTTAATAAGCAGCAATATCTTTGAAAACAGCCAATTATTAGATAAATTAATTGTCAAATCTAAAATTGCTCTTCTCTAAACAGTAATGTACTTTAATATAAGGGAACCAAACATGTAGTATTTCTGTGTAATGGAGCATGTTGTCAACAAAAACTCTTAAAACCCGTATATTCATCCATTCGTGGAAGAAATAGTTGTCAAGTGTCTGTTGTAAGGAGATGGCACCTTTATTCATGCTGGAATTGGGCACAAATATATCTATCTCTCTGTGTTTGTCTATCTGCCCCTTTTCTGTGACGCTATTGGTCTGAAGGCCCCATATGCTCCCATGTTCTGCTTCTAAACTTGTTTTTAGTCATCTGGTAGGACTCTTTATGTTAGAGATCGGCCCTCGCAAGGCCTTTGTCTGCACAGAACAACACAAGCAGAGAATAAATTCCGATATATCCTATGTCCATGCTGCGAGTTATGTTCGAACACGTCACCCTTTACTTCGAGGTGCAGAAAACTGTACAGGCCTAGAGTAGCCGGTGATTGTGAGCTACACTGCCTTTGCGGAAGCTAAGTACTAAGATCATCGTAACGCGGACTTTATTGTAGTTAATATAAGGAGACTCTTATTAATGATTAATAATTGTTCATGCAGCGAATGTGGTGATTTTTTACTTTTTAAAGGAATTTGTCAAACAAACTGCGGGTTTTTTTGAAACCCTTATGATGAAATTTTGGCGTTATTTATGGGTTAGGTAACAAAGTAAATAACTCCATAGAGTAGGTTTCTTTGGGAAACTAAAATTTCCTAAGTAATAAATGTCCTGGTGTTTTATGGAACCGGATGTGTGCCGCATTCCCCGATGGTCTTTTCCTTGATATGACCACCGAAATAAAATTTCGTGGCGAATAAAAATCGATACCATCTTATGTACGCAATTTTTTCCAGTCTCTTTTTACTTCCTGCCTCTTAGGTCCAAATATTTTTCTCCGCACTTCATCGCCGAACACTGTGTTCTTCTCTCCTTGCAACAGACCAATTTCCACACACATTCGAAACAATAAGCAAAATAAATTGTGCAGTTTTTACTTAATGTGGAATACGTGATCTGTTGGAAACGAGGGGGTGCAAAATGGCATTAGTGATCGAGTGGAAGCGGTTTGGCATTTATGTATTGCAATAGTTCTCGGCAGTTCGCTAGCTGTGTTACGCATTCATTCGTACAACATTTAACAACAGCTCTAGACTTTTGAAACCAGCGAACCATTAACATTTGAAAAACCGCTGCTACAATCCCCAGGCTGTTATAAAACCCATTTTCGATCTAACTCGTGCGGAATATGGTCCATACTGACTTTTAATTCGATTTCTTTCATCGGCTGGAAATGCGTTTGTTTTATGGCTTTCGCATAATTGTTTAGTGTAAGGCGGAACGATTTCCGTTACAGAAGGGATGTGCCTCAGATGGAACATAGTACCTCTTGGTGCTATTTGCAGAATTTTTCCTTTCACAAGTCGTGCCTGAAATCCAAAAGAACAAACATATAACGATTCACAACCCGGGACAACACCCTCGTGAAAAGAGACACCTTACATAAGTTCCCTCTTGCTTATTATTGATTTATCCTTACGTAGACTGAGAAATCGCAAGTGAAATATTGTGCAAGAGAGCCGTCTCGAGGCCAAAATTGCTGCATGCATTCTAAATATGAAGCAAGTACATTCTGCTACGCTTTCGTTCTTAGTTCTTTGGTATTGTCCGCATTTCTTACAAGTTCGACTTGGATCTTGAGAATCGCGCCGTACTCAGACACTTCCAGACTTAGGCCACGTCTGGGCAGATTTGCCTTGAGGTAATTTTCCTCGCTTGTGGGAATATTAGCTCGAAAATAGCACAGGCGTCGGCTGCTTCAAAGTAATCATGTATCTTTAAAGAATAGTATATTCTTGAGTAATATTAAAGATTATGTTATTGTCCCATATCGTGTGGTCTATTCGAGGAATAATTAATGACATATGTATTAACTACATGCTAGTTTAAAGCAGCTTAATGTTTTGTGTATGTTGCAGTTTAATTGTGCCGATGTGGTATATATAAAAACATGAGAGTAAATAAATGAAATAATATGAATTTAAAAATAATAAATTTCAAATTTATTCGTAATTTTCGTGCACCAGGCAGTTAAAAGTATCTAAAATAAATACTTTCAGTTTAACACATTATCTGCACTCTTGGTACGAGTGTGAATGATAGGCAGATAGCCAATAGCAAGTCAGCCTCTCACCTCTAATTTCCATTAGAGCAGTCAAGGCCGACGGAGATACGTCGGCAGGTGTACGTGGGTAAAGCCAAACTTGTTAAAACTTTATAAGTTGCCGATCGGGTGCTGGGATTGAAGGTAGAATCCCACTGGGATATGGATATTTGTCTCTTGTGAGTGTTGAACATTGTCAGGTAGAAGTCCTGCATGGTGCCGATCACTCCTACGGAGGAGTCCTATCTACTGTGGTGTATCTGAGTGTAATCTAGAAGCCTCGATAATTGAGAAGGCCCTTGCGCACTGGGGGCTGTTGCGCCATGGCGAAAAATTACAATTGATTGTACTTATTTTCAATGTTGTTTTCTGTGCATGTCAAATCCCACGCAGGTATTCACCGTTGACAACTTATTTCAGAGTGTTAATGAATGTCGTATGTAGAACTGCGTGTCCTCTTTAGTCATATTGCTAGCGGGCATTCAGTTACAAAGAACCGCGACGTAGATGAGAAAGAGAGTAGCAAAGCACAACTCTTTGTCTGGTGCACGTTTAATAACGCTTCTAAACAATATAATTCAAAATATTAAAAGCCTGGCTTTTTGAAGCAATAACAAGAAGTCATAGTATATGAAACCAGTTAATTATCTTAGTGCTTTTAGGAGGGACGTGAGTGGGAAAGGGGAGGATTGTGTTCACAGAACTGTCTAAAAAGCTGTTTACTCTGGTAAAATTGGAAAAGCAGGCAGGCAGGCAGGCAGGCAGGCAGGCAGGCGACTAGTACGTACTACACGACATTATGTTCCTTTCACTACTGCGATTCTTGTTTTAAGCTTTTGCCACTTTAACGTGCGGTAGCCACGACGCTGTTCGATAGAAAACCTCTTCGCTACTAAGTAATGAAAATGACGTAGTCTGATGGGATGAATAACTGGATTAACGAAAATTATGTTGGTGTAAATCTGTGCTAACGGACATTAGTTTCTGGGCAAATCTATGCAGAAGAAACCGAAAGCCTACATTCCCGGTCCCGATTTGTGGTCAGATGTTGGCATGCAGGAATGCTGACGCAGTTCCTCGTATTCAAACTAACGTCGACAGGAAAATAAAAATAATGACGTCAGAATAATAGAGTTTTGAGATCTTTGTGGGCATGTAGGTGTACCTGGGTAGCCCGTACTTCTAGCATATGACGCTGCTTCAGTTGATATTCTGAACCAGACGTTTCGGGAGAACGTAGTAGCTTTATATTCGAGAGTCAAAACGCCGTCTTGTACAATTCGATTCTTGAGGGTGGGGCTGCTGCTTTTTTTTTTTTTCGAAATGTGGGGATCCGATTACTCACTGATGCATCTTCAAATTCCAGAAGAACGGAATCCTAAATATAATATTGGTAAAGAATATGAAGACAAGAGTAGGAGAATTTTCAGCAGCTAGTAATTACACCGAACAGGCTAGTGTGCCTATAACACTCCAGGCTCAATTTTATATATTTCAAGACCGTGCACTGATGCTTCACTGTGAGAATAAAACCGGTAATTACGCACGATGATATGTGAATTTATTAGGTTATAAACGTTGTAAGTTTCATACAGGTTTCGGTCACCTTTTGTGGCCGTCTTCAGGGATGCTTTACGAAATATATGTTACAAAGACATGAAAACTAATGTTCAAATGCAAAATATTAAGCTTTAATTCAAAATATACGTAAAAACACAGAGTAGAGTTAAATTATTTGTGCTAAATTGGAAAGGGTATGTAGTCAAACACAACAATGTCAATTAAGGTGTATTTAATGGCTATTCTAGACAACTACATGTTTCGGCCTTTACTGGCCATCTTCAGGTTGTCTTCAAGAGAACTGAAGGTCCTACTATATACATTGTGCGCGAACGTGGTGCAGATATCTCTACATACGGGCCTTATTGCGTAATGTAATTTCTATATGTGGTGGTATGCTGCGACTAGAGGCACGATAGGGTCTGGTGGCTAGTGTCAAGTTTGAAGGTTCTTGGTGAGCTGGTATTATGAAGAGGCGTGTTCCTCTTCATAATACCAGCGCACCTTCAAACTAGCCACCAGACCCTATCGTGCCTCTAGTCGCAGCAGACCACCGCATATAGAAATTACATTAAGCAATAAGGCCCGTACGTAGAGATCTCTGCACCACGTGGGCGCTCAAATGTATATAGTAGGACCTTAAGTTCTCTTGAAGACAACCTGAAGATGGCCAGTAAAGGCCGAAACATGTAGTTGTCTAGAATAGCCATTAAATACGCCTTAATTGACATTGTTGTGTTTGACTACATACCCTTTCCAGTTTTCATACACACACAACGGGGATGACACACTTCCTAGATTATTTGTGCTAAATTTACGTCAGTAAAGAGTGTTCGTTTATATTTTATATTTGTAAATTTGCTTGGTCATCTTTGTAATATATCCTTCGCAGAACACCTCCCTGAAGATGACCACAAAAGTGCCGAAACATGTAGGAACTTTACAACGTTTATAATATAATAAATTCACGTATCTTGATATGCACTTAGTGGATATATTCTCAGATTCTGGACTTACATGTGGTAAGTGTTAGGTTAGAGTCTGGGTCGGAATCGGGGCTAATCCGACGTTGAATTATTGTATTGTCCTTACTTCCTGTAAAAAAATGTCTGTGCTGTACCTCAATTAGACGACCACATCCTGCTTGATCCTTTACAACTCATTATTCATCACTCATCTTACTATCAATGCTACGTACTCTGAGACAAACCGTCGCGAAATAAAATACTCCACAAACTTCTTGTGGTAGCCTGGAAGATGCAGGTTGCTACTTAACCCTTATCCTGCTAACGTGGAGAATATGTTGAGTTCCTAATAATGCCAGCAAATGGCAGATGGGATTTAATTCGTCGTTTAAAGGGTTAATGTACCTCATTTGTTTCGGTTAACGTTTTCAGTCCAACTACCACAGTTGTAACGTTGGTATCTGTTATTTAGTGCTTATGGTTTAAAACAGATTTTATGGATATATCTAAATTTTTTTGGTCGTAACAAATCGTGTGCAGAATTAATTAAATAGCTTTGTGATTTTTTAAAGGCAGTGTAAAATATTATAACCGATTAGATTGGTCCTTGCGAGGAAGGATGGGATTAGTGTGATTGGGGAGAGAGGTTTATAGCGGCCGGCACCCTGTATCAACGGGAACTTGGGGTATTGGGGTCATGAAATTCAGAAATAGGGAATAAAAAACCCTTGTGCTGGCCTGGGGATAAAATGCATAAAACTCTGCAGCAACGAGGGCATTCCTAGTAGTGGGCTCCAACCGTTAGTTGTGCCAGTAGAGACCAGATAGATACCTAATCATATGTGCCGTTTTAAGATGTGAACAGATAGTGTTTTGGTACAGTTTATTCAATATCGTTGCTCATCAGTCACCTGACCATTTTAGTGACATGATTGCCTCACTCTTTTATATTTACTGTTGTAACTGCATGTGCGCCAGTCCCAGTGGCCGCGCGGTCTAAGGCGTAGGTCTGCGGTCAATCGCCTGCTGAAATCGTGGGTTTGAATCCCACCGCGGACATGGATGTTTGTCTGCTGTGAGTGTTGTGTGTTGTCAGGTAAAGGTCTCTGCGACGAGCTGATCACTCGTCCAGAGAAGTCCTACCGACTGTGATGCGTCGTTGTGTGTGAACTACAAACCTCAAGAATGAGGAGGCCACGGCCCGCGTTGGGTCACAGCTCCAGGAAAAAAAAACTGCATGTGCAGTAACTCTACGTCCATCACCTTACTCCTACTCCGCGTCATATTCCTCGAGTTAAGCCTTGCTGTCCACTGTGCAGACTAGCCACTAGTATAGCGCTGTCAGAGTAAGAAGAACGACAGTTAAAAAAAGAAACCCGCGCTTGAAACGGTAATCTCTGGGTCAGTTAAACTACATACATGAATATGAGTGTAATATTATCTAAGGTGTTGGTCTTCTCAAATTTAGGACAATGATTTTCGCCTTTTAAGATACCCTGTCTTCGTGCTATGAAATTTAGTCCAATTTGAACAGGAAGATATATGGTATCGAATTAGGAGCGGAGCTCCTCTCTGTATGTGGAATTCTAAGAATTCCCTCGGGAACTGGGATTTGATTTCCGTTGTGGGAATGTCGTGCAGTTTTCTTCGTATTTGTACGAAGACATTTCAGAAACAGGATAAGATTAGACAAGTAACACTGTAAGGTTATATGAAGTGCATAGCTTATATTTTACATACACAAAATTACATTTGTTCGCCTGATATGAAGTCGCAATAATTTTACATTGTAAATTTTATTCTACATAGTTTTCCTGAACAGATAAGAATGT
>Ga0136643_10006044_pt1 | contig 17260 bp, 14 predicted proteins | sample TergutLab28metaG_FD_96883 | JGI IMG/M metagenome (GOLD analysis project Ga0136643, IMG submission 96883) | Labiotermes labralis P1 segment gut microbial communities from Petit-Saut dam, French Guiana - Lab288 P1 (version 3) (version 3) | ecosystem: Host-associated > Arthropoda: Insects >... | reverse complement strand
ATGACAGTGTTGGTCCATGTCTTTTCATGCAGGAATAAAATATATTCGTGTGTGAACCCAAAATGATACTTGTATGTTTCTGTTGTTTGTTTAATGATATAGTCAGTAACTGTCTTGTTCCAACCCTGCCTATAAGATTGTCCTTCCTTCACTATCTGCAGTTTTTAGGAAAATACCTTTACTAACCATGTTTAATTTTATGCATGATTATAAGCTTGTGTGCCAGTTTCCTAGATAATGAATTAGGAAAAAGATTCTCTTATCTTGTATTATACATCAAATGATTGGATGGCAGTGAATAATGAAATGGAGCAGATTGGGAAGGAAGTGATAATGGCCTAATGTGCTGACTTTCTTGATGAAATCTGGGAGGCTCAACCTCCTGGAACCCTGGGACCTGTCCAGGCCTGTAGAGGGATTGTTTTACCTTTTATACTAACCTGGCATTTGTTAGAAGGATTGAAGGAAACTGGGTGGTGGGGACTTTTATTTTGGATAGTACTTTGGTGTCCTAGCTGAGATTCAAAGCATCCACCTCCCAAGCACAAATCAGAGACATTAACACTTGAGACATCTTCCTTGGTTAATTGGTGTATGACAATTTTATACGTTACCTCATTCCTGTGAAGGCAGCATTTTGTTGTGGCAAGCATGCTGGGTTGATGTTAGGATATACACCTAGTGGTACTGGTTGCGATAGTTTAATGACAGCAATATCATTATGGAGATTTGCAGAGTTGAACTGTGGGTGAATGTATATGCTAGTGATAACAAAATCTTGGTAATTATGTGGCTCAATGTTCCGTGTTATGTCCCAGTCACCCAGACGTACCTTCACACCTGGGCTGTTCCTGTAGAAGTGAGGAATGCATGTAAATGCATAGCAGAACACACAGGGTTGTCACTGTGCCTAATTTTAAGCACCATGCCTTGAAGGCAAATGGAGGAGTAGGCATATAGCACCATGCATTCTAAACCTCTGTGCCACATGGAGGTGAGTGGTCAGCTTCATGCTGAAGCCACATTACCCCCAGGTAAATAGCCCCAAGCACCCACTGAATGGAAGGCTGGGTTGGCTTCAGAGGCAACTGGATGCTGTGGAGAAGAGCGGACATTTTGTCTAAGCCTAGATGCTATACAAACTGAGCTCACATGTATGGGATACAAAAAGAATACCCTGTGAACTAACAGAGTGACAGCCAAGAACAGGAAACACACTGGAGTCTTTAATTCAGCAACCTGCTTGCTTCAGTGTGATGATGCAAAGCTGTGACTTAATGTCAACATAGACAAAAGGCATCAATTCTGTGCACAGTGCATGTATGTATAGGGGTGGGCATGCCTGTCTGCCCATGTGTTTCGTTTCCAGAATTACTTGAAATTTTTTATGACATTGGCCAGACTAAAATTTGTTAACCAAATTGGCTTCGTTATGGTCCAATGTAGTTACAAATTTACATAAAACTTACATTTGTGTGCTCTTCAGAAATGCCTTGTATAAAAAGAAAACATGTATAACATAAAATGCATTAATTACCATTCAAAGTCTTACGTGAAACATTTTGTTGATGGTATGAGTGGTGAATTATGGAGAAATATGATCAGATTCTGTGTTGTATAATACATAACCAGCAATAGATTCATTATCTGCAGTACAGGCATGTCATATGTACTATAATGTTTATGAGCCATGCATGACACTAGTGTGATACTGCAGATGTCGGCCTACCAGGTGTAGTGCTGAATTTTTTCAATACAAATAGCATTGTCATTGCCCTCCAGGTTAGGATATGCTGTCAGCGCCACAGTAGTTGGGGTTTAAATCCCTTTCTCCCAGACAGTGAAGGTTATAAACTGGTGTGATTATTTTATTCTGGTGATAATCTTGATATGTCCTTCATTTCGTATATTAGATGATATATTGGCAGGTTGTGCAAGAATTTAGTTTATCCTGGTACTTACATGTACGATGCTATTTTGTGTGCAGCGGTGAGGACGCTATAAGTACCCACAAGTACTGCACCTCCAATGTAATTACCTTCACGTCCCAAAATTATTGCTGACCACGGGAACTCGGCAAACGTTGCCTGTAAAAATACAGCCTGTTGTACCTATCATACTGTTTTAATATTAATTTCATTTGTGACTCAGATCACTCACAGCAGTTCCCATCAACTTGTTGGACCTATACTGCCAGTATCAGCATGGGCCATGGGGTTCCAATTGACCTCAACTTTCAGACAGAAGGTTCTCCAGTGCAGCCTACATCTACACGGTGCCATAATGGATGACAGAGAGGAACATTAGCAATGCAAGTTGTTTGTCCTGTAGCAGGTAACTGCTATTGCTACTAAGTTACTGATATTTACAACTGTTTATCATTTAGCAATAAATGATGATAATTAGAATTTAGGAGTGTATAGGTACATGACTAAAGCAGTTTACAATACTGTTGGTGTAGCAGTAACATTTTACAGACTTGTATTGTGAGAGGTGGCTGGTTTCAATTGTGTCTGGAACACCACCTGTCCTGCATAATATATTTGTGGTTTTCACCAGTCCACCAGGCAAGTACTGGTATAGTACCTCAGTTATAACATCAGTGCTTCAAAATTCTTTCTGTCTCGTCATTCACCAGTCATCCAATCATCACCACTAAATAGTGTGAGATGCTGACAGCGTTGTGAAGCAAACCATAAACTTCATTATGTCGATTACTTAAAATGAGGGAAAGTTACCTAGGCATGAAGATTATTTTGCCTCACATGTTCAGTGAAACAATGGAGAAAGGCAGTCACAACTGTACATGTAATACATTACAGAATGTTACATTGTGACATGTTACGGCTTTTATAGAAAACAGTTATCAGACATTATAAAACACTTAAAGAAAGACTGTTTGCATAAAACAAAATAAAAATGAAATAAAGTGAAATGCCAATTTGATGCAACAAGGTAATTTTATTGATATATTCTTAGCTCGACGTGTTTCGGGTACATATGTCCATCATCAGGAGCATTAGATGTTGAGTTGCAGCATATGGTTTTCTGCACCGAGTTTTTGGATAGGTGGTGGTCTTGAGAGCCGCTGCATAGGTCGTGTGTATGGTGCGGATGGTGAACGGCATTTCACTTTATTTCATGAGGAAGTTGCACTGTCAAACAACCCTCAAAACAAAAATATTTACAGCATATGGTAGTAGTGTATATCTATGCTTGTCTTGTAATGAAGCAATGGATATAAGAATGCATATCTTGTACTTTTTATTACTACATACCTGTCCTGAATTCAGCAGCACATTTGTAAGTTTGATTGGTGTTCGGGTCCCACATGTGTATGTATGTGGCTCACTTGTAAAGCAGCAGTATATTAGAGGTTGTGTACATGTCACACCAGCAGGTGGCTGTGGAATAGTTTGCATTATGGCAGTTAACAGTGGGCAACTTTATTTAAGAATGGAAACCCTGGTAAGTTAATTAAGTCTGAGGAGCAGAATTCTTTTTATTCCCAGCTCTTTATAATACTGGAAGGTTATCATGTACATGCTGTATCCTGACGTGGATGAATTCAGTCCACATCATGAAATCCTAGGGGTTGAGTATCCATTTTAAAACTGTCCTCACATTGACACCTGGTTCTCCAAAGTAGTGTCATCTCATCAGGTATTCCAATTAAAAATCTGTAATCTTTTCTCATTTCTCCCATGCAAGCCACATGCTCCACTCATCTCATGCTTAATTTTACCATCTGAAATTTTGTGACAAGTAAAAATTCAGAAGCCCCACCTTATGCATCCCTCCCTCTTACTTTGTTTAGGTCAGATATTCTCCTCGGCACCCAGTTTTCGAATGGCAGTCTGTGTTCTTCCTTTATGGTGAGACAAAGTTTCAATACCCATACAGAACAACACATAAAGTTATAGTCTTGTATATTGTAATCTTGACATATTCAGCCAGTGGCCAGGAAGACAAGGAACGATTCTGAACTGAATGATATTCGATATCCATTTTTATTCTTGGTGAGTTAACAGTGTAAAAAAAGAGAAGACAGGCAGAGACAAAGCATGTCAGTTTGTGGTAATGTATCTGAACTATATTTATGGGGTACCAACTTCAAGTCTTGGCCTATTATTTTTCCTTTTTAATAGTCATGTCATGCAAATGCCACAGCAGCATCTTGAAATAATGTAAGGTAACATTCAAGGTTTCCTTGTGCATGCCATGAAGGCATATAGGGGTGCAGAGGTATAGCACTAGATGGAGGTAAGTTGTCAGCTTCACACCCCAGCTACTCTGTCCCTGGAGTAAAAGACCCAGTACCCATTTAATAGGAGACTGTGTGGGCCCAACAATTGGTCTGGATGCTTTGGTGACAAAAATGTCTTGCCTCTGTCAGGAAATGAAGTATGATGCCTGTCATCCAGCCAATAGCCTAGTCACTATACTACCATGATGGATTCCTCCCCAGCCATTGTTGGTAACTGTCCTCTCATTTCATTTGACCCATGACATTTCGTTGTCCTTTTGGGGCCCTTATTCTATGAACTTTACTTTCTTGTTTAATCTAATTTAAGTGTAATATTGATAAGATAAGAGTAGGCCGAGTAGCTCAGTCGGTATAGCGACTATGGGCTGGACGGTCTGGGATTGAATCCAGGTGGGGACGAGATTTTCCGCCCGTCCAGACTGGCCCCGGGGCACACCCAGCCTCCTGTAAAATGGGTACCAGGTCTTTCTTGGGGGTAAAGTGCGGCCAGGGAGTGCTGCTGACCGCTCACCCACTTCTAGTGCCGTGGTCGTGGAAGGGTAGAGCTATACCTCTACCCACCCTCTGGGCCACACCGGGCCTGTAACAGGAAAACTTTACCTTTACCATTGATAAGATAAGAACAGTAAGGACACAGATTGTTTTGCATAAGGAATGAACATGAACATGAACAGCCTGTTATTATGTCCACCCCACACTTTGTCAAGTGATGGACATATTGGTTTCAGATGTACAAAAATGAAAGAAGTGGCTTGGCTGGAGTATATGCCTCTACAAAACACTTTCATTCTGTGTCTGTTTCCAAAGCAAGAGGCTTCAATTCTAAATCTAACAGATTTATATGAGGGAGAATCTTGGTTTAAAAAACAACATACTTTCAATCTTCTTACCTTCGTTACAATCCGAATGTCGATGATGCCTGATCCATCTGTTGTTGGTGGGGGCTGGCAATAGGAGGTCGACACACAGCCACATGAGATGTGCTCTCTACCTGATCTCTCTGTTGCAAAAATTTAGGTACGTGAATATTTAAACAGTAGGACATGTATAAGATGTATTTTTTTAAGACCAATGTAAAGTTTGAACAAAGTACATATATTATAAGTCACATTTCCTGCAGTTCTTTGTTAAAGACCATATATCTTTTTATACCAATACCAGATGTTTTAATAATTTTTGTGTGTACATTGCAGTATCTAGTGCTCTGAATTCCTCAAATATTTGTGCACCATACATGGTGCCCATCTGGAAATCTGCTTTCTTTTATACTGGTATCAAAATATTTTTTTCTTCCACTGTATTTTTGTTAGTTTTTCCTTCTAGATGCAGGTAATACAAAATGGAGATAGTGTCAAGTTGTACATAGTTTTGTATAATCACTTTTTCATACCACCTAATGATGTATTAGTAACTTATCAGACTTTCTGCCACATATTTATAGTGCTTATTTGAAATTCGTTGGTTAAACAGTATGTTTCCATTGCTATACAGTCATCAGCATGTCCATTTCTTTTCTTTTGGCTTCAGGCTGGCCCTGAAGATGGGAAGGAGTAAGTTGCTCTGATAATAAAACCAATGAGATGCACTAATTTCACAAATTTATTTTTGGATTAGGACTCTACATGTTTCGGACAGTTTCTCTGTCCATCATCAGCCGTCTCACACTGTACACACAGCAATAGGTATATGTCATACAGGTTTTGCTAACTGCTTGTAGCAATCAGCAAAACCTGTATGACATATATATCTATTGCTGTGTATACAGTGCTAGACTCCTGATGATGGGCAGAGAAACTGTCCGAAACATGCAGAGTCCTAATCCAAAAATAAATTTGAGATACTAGTGCATCTCATTGGTTTTATTATAAGAATATGTCACGATGCACAGTCCTCTGAATATCAAATTTGCTCTGAAACATTGGTACCCACCTGTAAGAATACAATATGGTGTAAAAATTGATAAGCTCACATTGTGACCATTTCTGCTCATATTGCTATCACTGCCATGAATACTCAGATCATGTAGCACACATGAAGGAGATGAGACATGCATAGACAGCATTTGTAAACCTTACAAAATATAGTTGTCAATGGTTGGTATTAAAGCAGGTCTTCGAGAAGTAATATTTGATGTGGTGGGCTCACATGAACACAGTAACGAACGTTTTTGTTCTAAGAGTGTTGGGGAATTTCTTAAATACATGAGAAACAGTAAAGGTAAATTTTTCCTTGTGCATGCCATGGAGGCATGCGTGTATGGGGGAGTAGAGGCATAGCTCATCCGACTGATAACCTCAGCACCACATGGAAGTGAGTGGCCAGCAAATTCAGTAGTGTTTCAAGAGACAAAAGAGTGATAAATGACCTGATACAGCCACTGGCTATGTATATTAGAGTACATACTTGCAGACAATGAAGAGTGTGTCCAAATAATAATCATTTCAAATGCAAAGCTGCAAGCACAAAGCTTGGGGTCCCATCGGAATCGTTAATGTCCTCAAAAATTCTCTGTGTGAATCTCGTGTTTGCACATTTTTTATTAGTGTAAAGTTGTTCAGAAACACAACTTGTCACATTGTGTTTGGTTTTCTTCGCTTCTGGAGTTCAAGAAAGCACTCTTTGTTTTCCTGTTTGCTCTTTCAAAGTACTGTATACCTAATGAAGCCAAAGTAACTCCTTTTTATCTGGGAGTTCATGGATTTGAATATTGGTATACAGGTTTTTGAATATTGGAATACAGGTTTGTTATTCAGACAAGCATTCAGTTTTCCCCAGTCTCTCTGGCCAGTTGCTGGTATAGTACCTTTAATACAGGCCAAAACCACTTCCATTGACCTATCTTCAAAGGTATATAATCCAAGCAACAGATAAAGCCACTAATACTTACTTACTTACTCCATGGTGCACAGTCCTTCTTGAGAAGCTAACTGGTTTGCAGCTAGTCAAGAAATTCCCCGCATTTTACGCAACTCGAAGATTCATTACCGCACTCACAAGCGTCCGCCACCTGTCTCTATCCTGGGCCCGCCCAATCCAGTCCATATACTCACATCCTACCTCCTGGAGATCCATCCTAATATTATCCACCCATCTACGCCTAGGTCTCCCCAGTGGTCTCCTTCCCTCCGGCTTCCCCACCAAGATCCTGTACACCCCCCTCTCCTCACCCATACGTGCCACATGCCCAGCCCATCTCATTCTTCTCGATTTTATCACCCGCACAATATTGGGTGAGGAGTACAAATCATTGATAAAGCCACTAATAACATTATTTCTCCAGTTATACCTGCTGAAGTATTTGAGCCACATTAACTCAGTTCTGTTAAAAAATCATCAGACATTAGTGCATTCAGTATGAATCAGAAGACAACCTTACCACTGATCTCATGGAAATGTGTTCTTGAAGTTTCATGATAGCTCTCCATATCTTGATTGATGAGAGAAATTGGCATATCAGGGAAAACCACATGATCATTTCCCATTGCATGTATCACCACAAAAAGAACACCTGCTACAAACCACAACACTGTCATACTGGTCACAAATGAACATCCAATAGATAAATGTAATGCAATTCCCAGATTTCAACTAAATTAATCCGCGATTTATGTACTGCCCCACCACAGGGCTTCCCCATAATGCAAACGTTGGTAACCTTGAACAATACTATTTGTTCCACTACAGATCCCTATTACTAATAATTAGGCTCCTATTATAACCTTTAAAATTGAGGAATGCCAGGAAATATGGCTATTATTAAAATGGGATATGTTACAGGTCAGTAACTACATATATTACATAAAAAAAGAGGAAATGAAACTACAAATTACAGATTTCAAAATTGTTTATGAAGAGAGAGAGTGGGACTGAACAAATGAATATGCAAAGTGACCTTGGTGATTGTACATTCTTTGACACATCTGTGTAATCATGCAATACTACAAGCAGAAATACTGAAAATCATGTACTGTCTGAAAAAAAAAAAACAAAAAGGTAAATGTTTGATATCAGCCCTTGTGGTCCAGGTGAGGTTATTGACGACACACAATTTTTCTTGTACTCTCCACTCAATTGTCTTTATTTAAGAATGCTAAAGTCTGGTACATAGCACAATTACACTACTGGAAAGAAAGAAAACTGTTAACTATATAAAACTCGGTTTTTCCATCATGAAATCTCAAACAAGCAGGAGACCTTACTTAAATTTCATAATTATGTTATACTGTAATCAAGCCAAATACACAGATTTGGTTCCTGGAGTTGCAAAAGATAAAGGTGTATAGTCCAGCTTCATACTTCCAAAAATATGACAGACAGGGGATTTAAGGTAACTAAGCACATTGCCACTATTTGGGATGTGATACTGTATAGTGTTGTACCTTTCTGCCAACTTTATGGTGTCACAGTCCAGGAGACAGCATTGTGATGTTACAAATGTGAATTTCACACTTTCAAAGTACAGGTGTTGCTACCACCAGCTTTTATTATTAAAAAAAAAAAAAAACCCGTATTTTGTCCGCAGAGTGTATCCATGGATTCTGCAATGGAGATGCAGTGTTTTCTGTGAGGTAAGCAACTGAATTCTTGGTATCAGATGAACTTCTAGCTTCACAAGAGTGTGCCAACGCTCAGACAGTTACTCGCTGGCCCCACGTTCAGGCCCAAGCCAGTCAATGAAAGATTTATAGTGAAAAAAGGGGGATAGAGGCAGTTTTGTCTTTACTTTGGTTTTCTCCTGTAAGTATCATTCCACTAAAGTGCCATGATATACTGCAGAATGATATACATATTTTTTCTGGTTGTAGTTTTACTGTATAGTGTAACAGTATTATTTTAGTGTTAATTTATAATGGCAAACCAAGGACAAGAGACAAGTGTTACATAAACAGCCCACACATCTAATTTAATACAGTTTTCAGTTATTTCAAGCCAGAAGCAGATGTCAGTAACCCCTCTGTTACCCTGCCAAAGCTTGTGGCAATACAAAACTGTGGCTCATGTCACAAAATACATGTCCATCTCTTGGTGCAAGGGCAGTCCATCAGTCACTTCTTTCCCCTCAGAGAAAAGCAGCTGGGGTTCGTAGCTGACCGCTCACATCTGGTTAACGTTAAGAACATAAAACTGCTGTACCCCCAGTCTTCTAAGTGTCTGTGTGGCATGCAAAACGAAAAATTTACTTCTGCTTCACCACTCTCATCAGTAATAACTGACATTTGACATGGAACTTGTTTGTTCACTACATACCAATGACAATCACACTGTGGCATGAAGTCTTGACGCTTTTGTAAGATCGTTCCCTCATTATGGTAAGAAGCAAGAAAAAGTTTCTTCTAGTAGGTGACTAACAATGGCAAGGAGGATCACATATATAGTACCAATAAATTATATATTATCTAACAAGTAGCAAACTACTGATATGCAGGCTTTGATATTCAGTTCAATGGATGCCCTTGCAATAATCAGTTTGTCACAATTAGGGCTTTATTTATAGGACACAGTACTCAGTAACAATGCTGTAAAACATTCATAATCATAATGCATGTCCTTCATGCTCACAAAAGAAGTGTGCACATGATGGCAATTTCAATGTGAATGCACCACTGTTTTTAAAAGCTACATTTTCTTGTCTGTGTCTTCTGTCACAACACACACACTGCCATTCTGTTATCATTACCACAGTCTTGAAGTAGACCTAAAAAAAGTAAGAAATGGGTGGTTATGGTTTCTCAGAAATTCAAATTACACCAACAGACAATTGCATATTTTTCATGCAGTTTTGTTGGCTTTTATGTTTCAGGTTGGTAGTGGAGGTCAGGATTAAACCCAGAATATCTTACATGCAGATCCTGTACGGTTACAACAAATACCTAAATAAAAACATCATTCAACATGGTGACAGCCAAAAACCTGAAGAGAGGACTAGAGACAGCTCTTTGAAGGTTACGTACGATATGAAATACATCCCCAGCAATAACAGCAACTGATGTGATTGTGATGTAATGTAATAAAACTGTCAGATACTTGCAGGACACCATTTGCTGAGGTGCTGACATTAGTCATATTTGTTTCTGACTGTCTGTAATCTTTGCAGGCATCGCTGTGGTTCTGGGTCAGATGTGATATCCTTTACATCTTGCAGTAGGTCCACAGAAACCGAAACATCACAGCTGTACTGAGAATTAATACTGGACCTGCAGGTAACAGAAGTAACAAAAATTATGTATTTTATTGTGCATTTTATTAGATGTGTTAGATGCTGTCATATGCAGAATGTGATTGGATGACACCCTGGGTAGAGACCAGGTATGTGGCAAGTGTGTCATAAGTCAACATAAACACAAATTTGGGAAATTTAGTGTACTTCAACATTCCAGTACACTTTTCTACTTGTTTTTCTTTCCAATCAATGTGAAAATTAAGTATAACACTGAGTATTTTTATCATACATTTTTGTATTTTAGTTGTATTGTTGTTATAAGACACTCTGATAATGGTCACAGAGGTGAGTGAAACATGTTGGCCAAGAATAATAACATGTGATTAAGCACACTTATAATGTGCATTTGTTGGTTTATCATATAAGTAAACATTTCCTATACAGTACTTAATTCAAGTAATTGCACATGTAACCATAAATATTTGTTATTTTGTGATGCTCCTCCTTCCAGTCCATAAAGGCCATCTTTAGGGAGGTCAAATGTATTCCTCTGTACAGGGTGCTCCTCCTACATGTTTCAGCATCCGTAGGCCATCTTCAGGGAGGTCCTTTGTAAATGATGACCTACAGGGGCCAATATATGTAGGATTAGCTTTACAAAATAACAAATACTTATTGTTAGATGCGCGGTTAGTTGGATTATATACTGTACAGTCAATCTAGTGTAGGAATAAGGATAACGTTATATTTATAGTTTTCTTTTAGTAACATGAACTCAAGCGAAACAAATAAATTTATTCCACCAAGGTCAGGCTCCGAGGTTTCATATTAATGACTGCTACACAACATACATAAACAACAAAATGTAAAACACCATGACAAGGGCAGTGTTTGTTGGAGTTGTATAAACTGTGTTTGTACGTATACATAAAACAATAAGTCTATGTAAACTTCACAATAATACAACACAGCACCTCCGCGCCATTGGACTAAGTTTGAAATGACAGCTTACCGACCACACGCTTTACCATCTTGGGGCCATTCCTTTAAAAGTTTTCTTGCTTTGTAAGCTGTAGTTTTTGACAATCCAAACTGACGAGCCAGGGAACGTACTGACGTGTTTGGGTTAGCTTCTAATTGAACGCCAATATTATCCAGCATTTCTTCTGTCAAAACATGTCTTCTTCGTTTTCTTGGTGTGCTCAACACCGTACCTGTTCTATGTACATGCCGCACAATTCTATATATTCTTTTTTTATTAGGTACTGGGAAATCAGGATACTTGTGACTAAACTTTTCAATACATTTTTTAATCGACGAATACTTCATGTAAGAATCGTACAAAAAAACCTTCTGCTTAATACCGTAGTTCATGTTTTAAACAATGGATATGCACATCACACCCTTCCGCACAGCTATCAGCAAAGAACATATTGCTAGCTCGGCATAGAGCACGGATGAGAGATTGCAAGCGCGTGTATTAACCCTCGTCCGTGTTGTCCTAGAGAGATTATCCGTGATGCGATGATTTTGGAATATTATTATCTGACATAGACATTTCCGTAAGACAGTACCGAATTGTCATCGAAGATGGCAAATGTAGCTGCGGAGAAGAATGCAGAACGAAGAAAACGCGTACGTATTGGTTCTTAAGTATAAACTGTTATAGTTCTTCTATTTAGAATGTAATCTTATGTTACGCTGTGTCGGTACAACCCGTGTTTCAGTGTATCAATATCTGTAGTGTGAAAACAGTATTTTCACGTAGGTACTTTCAGGCAACGGGTAAAACGTCATTAAGTACGCAGTAGTGTATGTTTGCCACCTGACTCACTGACTGATCATGTGCGATCAAGTAATGTGCATTTTGCTGAGTGGTCCTGAAATAAGAATGTTTAGTTGACATTGCTGTTATCAAATAGTTGGGAACAACCCAACACATCAAAATTGCATTCATGAAAAAATTAAGAGCAGATTGAATTCAGGGAATGCTTGCCATCATTTAGTGCTGAATATTGTCTTCCAGTTTGTTATTAAAAATGTAAAGAATAAAATATACAAAACTATAATTTTGCCTGTTTCATGTGGGTGTGAAACTTGGTCTCACAAATGAGGATGGAACATAGGCTGAGGGTGGTTGAGAATAGAGTACTGAGGAAAGTGTTTGGACCTAAGAGCGACGAGGTAACAGGGGAGTTTAGAAGACTGCGTAACTACATGCTTTATGATCTGTACTCACTAGATATTCAGGTGATAAAATCAAGAAAAATGAGATTGGTGGGGCATGTAGGCACATATGTGGGAGAGGAGAGGTGCATACAGGGTTATGGTGGGGAAACCTGAGGAACAGATACCACTTGGAAGACCCAGGCATAGATGGAAGGGTAATATTCAAACGGATCTTCAAGAAGTAGAATGGGGTCGTGGACTGGATTGAGCTGCCTCAGGATAGGGACAGGTGGCAGGCCCTTTTGAATGTGTTAATGAACCTTCAGGTTCCATAAAATGTAGGAAGTTTCTTGACTAGTTGATAACCTGTTAGCTTCTCAGGAAGGACTCTGCTCCATGGCATTAGTTAGCTAGCTAGTTATTTATTTAGTTCGGATTATAACTGGGGCTATAAGGATGACCTCAGCAGCAGCAATGGAGGTCCTCCTGGGACTTCTGTTTTTGCATGTGGCAGTCTGCAGACTTACCTGTGATCGTCAGTGGAATCCCAAATCCACTAACTGTGGCCACACTAAAAAGCCTTGGGTTGTGAAGCGTGAACCCTTCATACTTATGGGGACAGATAAAATGATACCGAGATATGCATATGATCAATATACGTGACATAAAATTATATAGTCGTACACAACTCTCAATTTATTAGAAGGATATATGCATATAATAAGCCATTTAAGATTCAGCTTCCTATCAATGTGAATTGCAGAATGGATTTAACCCAGATAATAAGGGAGGCCTGGTCTGGTATACTGACGGTTCCAAAAGAGATGAAGGTGCTGGTTCTGGAATGTATGAATGGGACTCAAAAAAGTTCATAGATTCAGTGTTGGTCTTCACACCATGGTATTCCAGGCAGAAATATTAAGGCTCTTAATAATTTCCAGATAAACTCCAAACAAGTCTGGAATTGTGATCAGTAAACCGGTAGAATGTAACGGTTCAACTGATATGGCTGCCAGGGCACATGGGAATTGAGGGAAATAAAATAGTTGAAAGTTTGCCACAGAAGACTCCTCGCATCCACTGGTAGGACCTGAGCCTACACCTGGTATATCTGTAATGGTTGCCATTGGGTGATCAGGACCTACATGAGCAGGAAATATGGGGAGCATTGGCAGTCCAGACATGGACAGATACAGACTAAGGGTTTTCTTAAAAACCCTCTGTGAAAACAGCTGAGCAATTGCTCATTTTGAGCAGAAACCGTCTATTCATAATGACGGGGTTGCTAACAGGACAGTTATTTAAAAGGGTATTTATTTAAATCGGGGTTGGTAGACAGTCCGGAGTGTGACAGATGTAAGTAGGCATCCGAAACGGCCTGACTGTGAGGCTTTGGCCACATAAAGATTCAGGCAAATGGGTCATCTTTTTATCCATCCAGGTGACCTTTGAAGACATCTCTGTAAGCAGGATACTGTACATTGTTTGAGGTGTGATGCTACTAGCTGAATGAACATAAGGATTGCACAAAGGATAAAAGTGCATGTGTTACTAATGTGCTTGCCCTTCTTGTGTTCTGTTCTGTTCTAGTTAGTCAGTGAGTATTTTGAGGACTGGTTTTGAAATAAGAATCTTTAGTTAGTGTTACTGTATTTCTTCAACATAAGAATGTATCTCTATTGTCTGAACATTGTTGAACATTCTGCGGCATTGAAAGTTTATCTGGCTTTGCTACTAGTAATTACCTGTGCAAGCTGGGTCATTGCAGAACATGGAATTCCTTAAAGCAGTACTTTGCTGTCTGCTTTTTTGTATAGACATAGAACATTCACCAATATTTCAGCTCTGAGAGGCAGTGTATACTCTGGTGGCTTGAAAATGGTTTGAAGTCAAGAAACTTGCAATAAAATTTGACAAAGCGGACTTCATGACTTTTTTACACATGAGAAATCAATTATTAATCAAAATGCAGGTTACGATGATAAAATGTTTGATGAAAAGACAACCACAATCCTTGGCCTTCAGTTTGAAAACATACTTTGAATACATCATCATCATCATCATCATCATTATTGGCACAACACAACAGCCCCTTTTGAGCCAATGCCTTCTTCAGAAGCTTCTGCCAGCTGTCCCTATTCCTTGCAGCATTCCTCCAAGTTCTCTCCCCCAACTTCCTGGCATCTTCCGTCACACCATCTTCCCATCTTAGTTTTGGCCTGCCCTTCTGTCTTCTTCCTTCTACCACTGCAACGAGAACTCTTCTTGTAGGGCTCTGTTCCTCCATACAAATAACATGTCCTGCCCATTTCAATCAATTAATTTACTTTGAATACATACCTACCTTAAAATTTGTAACAAGTTGAACATGTTTTAAGTATATTATAAATGTATATGACTGTGATTCTGAACTGTTTACCATTCTTCATTCAGAGGCACTTTGAAATACTCTTATTTCTGCGATCGAAGTGATACCTGCGAGTGAAAACTGTAATTTATTTAAAATTCATACCATTGTTTGTGTGAACCCAAGTACCTATGGGAGGATAACGTCAGACAGGACATTTGCCAGATGAAGGTTAAAAATTGGATAACCTTCGTCCAGGATCAAGGGAAATGGAAAGATGTCATTGAGAAGGCCATAACTTTTAAAAACTAAAGGAAGTTCAGTGACTGAAGAAGAAGAAGAACATTGTTTGTGCACTACTGTGTTTTCGTGACTGAAGTAATGGAAACCACAATAGATGTGGGTTACCAGCATAGACATTGACAGTAACTGAAGTGATGATTCCCAGTATACTTTATGTAACTGACATGAAAACTGTAACCCTAACTATGGTAGATCACATTTTTTCATATGTTAATAGAATTACAGCCATGCCTGAGTTTGCCTCACTAGAATGCTGTCTGAAAGTGTAACCATTCCATGTTTTGGCATCTGTTGTCTGAGTTCCAGTGACTTCAATACAATTTAACAGAGTAACTTTTTTATGCTGTGACAGCTGTGATCTGATTTTGTGACTAATTTGAATGCCCAAAGCTTGATTTTGATACATTACATTTTGTGCATGTTTATTGATCAAGGTCGTCAGTAACGTGATAACTTAAAGCATAACCTTATAGAATTACATATTTTGTGTTCTATGTATGTTGGCAGCTGTTAACTATATATGTTGTCATTCTGATTCAGTGTGGTCTGAGGCCTGTAAAACATGAAAAGAGAGGAAGGCTTGTATTATGACTACATTACTGTGTTCAGTTAAGTGCCATTGCTTCCCAACTGTCAGTGAACAGCCAAGGTACAAACTTTGTGGAGTTTGGCTGCATTTTCCAAGTTCTACCTTAAAATTTGCTGGTGTGTATCATGCAGGAGGTTGACCTGCTAGGGTTCTCAGCATTGGTACCTTATTGATCTTTGCTGATGAGTTTGTAAACTCCATGCTTTCATGTCTGTGTAATCTCCAGAGGGAAGACCTAAATGTCCACAGTCGTACGCTGAAGTTACCGCACTTTTGAATAGAGTAAACCACTCAGAAGACTGTTCTCCCTGTTGCATTGTTGCCATTAGCTGTTACAAGCGTTTTATCTCTTTTTTGCTTCAGTCTTGCTGAGTTTCGGAGTGAAAATTAATGCATTTAATGTGGGTACATTGTTCCTTCAGATCATCCGTTACAAAATTGCAGGCTGCACTTAACATGCATAACAATGAACACCAGTTGAGAAGCAGTGGGGAGGGTTAGGGCTGCAGAACACACGGGTCTGACTCTGAGGACAGGGGTACATGGCACCTAGTGGCAGACAGTTGTTCTACTTGCCATTCTCAGTTTTAGCAGTGAGTGCAGGAATATTTGGATATACCTAGTCTCTTTTTATTTACATATTCATATGAAATGTGCACACATGGCTTGGTACTTTGAAGGATATATGTCATGTGAGTACATGCTGGTTGTGATTACAATGAGTTACTTTACATCTTACCATTGTTTTATACAAGGTGTTCATTGGCACGCTACCACCAGACTTTCTCCGGATCACCGCTGTTTCACAGCAGCAGCAAGAGGCAGCTGACCAACAGGCCGCGCTTGCCTTACAACAACAATTGGTTGGTCTTCCTTATGCCCATGGTGTGGCAGGAAGGTTAAGCATAACTGTTGCACAGGTACAGTAGTGGTACAGCCGTGTTGGTTATATTGACACTGTGGCAGCAAGTGCTGTGGATGGTACAGATGATGACATTTGAGGGTTCCCTTTCTCTGCCTGTTTCTTTTCTGGGCCATTCTGGCATTTCATTCAGCTTGGACTGCATATCACTAGCAAAGGTTATCATGTTTTCACTACCAATATTCCTGTGAATAGAGAGGCTAGACAATTACTGTCCTGGCAGATGTAATATTGTATGGTTTGAAATCTGCACTCATCCGGGTTATTACCCAGAAGTGAAGGACTGGGGTGAAAGTGTGAGTACAATATGTGTGGGGAAAAATACTAGAAACTATGTACAGTACTTTCTTGTCATGATGTTGTTTACCTTTTGTACATGTTGTATTTTAAGATGTTTTGTATGTATTGTTGTCATCTTATGTGTATTTGTTGTACTGTGTGTGTATTGTTTTTACTTTAGATGCTGGACTGCTGGCTAGAAGTCAGCATTCGGAAGGTCCTGT
>Ga0136643_10006039_pt1 | contig 17265 bp, 8 predicted proteins | sample TergutLab28metaG_FD_96883 | JGI IMG/M metagenome (GOLD analysis project Ga0136643, IMG submission 96883) | Labiotermes labralis P1 segment gut microbial communities from Petit-Saut dam, French Guiana - Lab288 P1 (version 3) (version 3) | ecosystem: Host-associated > Arthropoda: Insects >... | reverse complement strand
TCCCTTTTTTTTGTACAGTACTTTGAAGAACTTTATTGGGGAAAAATGTATAATTAAGATATGAAAAAAAAATTAGAGCACTGATGGGATACACCCCCCCCCCCCACACACACACACACACAGCCCCATACCTTGCCTCATGCTTCCCAGAGATCACATATTTCACATGAGCAAAAATACAGTGTTACCAATTAAAATACAATTTACATGTAAATACTGTTACTTCACATAAATTAATCTCCAGTAATTAATAGTGTCTGGAGTAAATAAATTAAATTTATACACCAGAGTATGAAAACATATTCAAAAAAATCAGTAACATGAATACAGATCTCCTAGGACAAAGGTACGGAGCCCTTCAAAACATCAGAATTAAGCATGTTTCAGACATTCTCATGCCATGTTTCCGATTGGAGAGTTTACTGGGGTCATTTATGATGTAAAGTACAGCAAACTTCCTTTAATCTGACATGTGATAATTGGCAAATCCTGATAATCTTGCACTTAAGAAGAGTAAACCCAACACTGGAGGTTTTCCTTTTTACCAGAAAAATGTTTCATTAATGGAACACGCAGTTCTCAGAGACATGTTCAAAAATGCCTCCCAAGAGTGTCTGTGCAGAGTCACTGTGGTTTCTACTGACATCACAACTCCTAATCCGCCAACTTCTTCAGCTATAAAGATCTCAAAAAACATAGAAGAGGACCGTGATGACCCTACACCAACAGATGCAGTAGACATCCAAATGGAACACTCCTCTGATTAGTTGCACAGCCCAAGTACAGGAGCGGAAGCAAAAATTTACCTGTACACACTTAAGTCAGTATAGGTACCACCTGATAATCTGGAATGCCCAATAATTTGGCACCTGTCTGATACCTTGCAAGTTGCAATAATGAAATTTGCTGTACTACTACATTACAGGGGAAAAGACAATATTTCAGGTATATACTCTTGCTGCAAAGCTTGCTTAGAGTGAAGAGAAATATTAAAAGTAGGTATGATCCCAGGACAATCAAAATAAAGAAATGTCCAATATACATTCTGTAAAGAACTCAAAGGATAAAATAAGTCAAACACGATTTTAAATCTAGTCAGGTCCAAATAGTACAAATTAGGCTGTATAGGCCTACTACTGTAGCACAACATAACAGTCTGGGTGTGACTGTTCTGTTAATTATTGTCTCTAGATCTGAAAAATGTGAAGACTATCTTCTGATGCTCTCTTTTAAAAAGTGACAAAAATCAGTCCAACAGTTGTCAAGTTACAGTGTGAAGCAGCATAAAAGTTCTTGCTAATTAATACATCTCATTTCATGCATGTGTGTCTACACATTGTTCACTTAAAATTGAAATTCTCACCAAAAGCAGATTGTGCTGACAAACTTCACTACAAATTCCAAAATATCTAATTTTGAGGTAATCTATTCAGTGGCTCATGAGTTGTTACAGGAGGTAAGTCTCATTTAACGCATGTGGGTCTACACATTGTCCATTTACATTTGCAGTTTTCACCAAAAGCAGATTGTGCTATCAAGTTTCAGTACAAATTCCACAATATCAAATTTTAAGGAAGTCTACTCAGTAGCTCATGAGTTGTTACAGGCAGACACATGGATGACACAGCAAACATGATAGCTGCATTTTTGCAATTATTTGCTGTAAATGCCTCAAGACAGGAAAGCATTATCTTACAGAAAGTTAAAAATCCTAAATAAAATTAGAAATAAGGACACCATTTTAATAAAAATCAAACATCAGTGTCTGAAATTAATGCTAAGGTAGATTATTAAACAATCTGATGTGACATTACTATCAACTTCCAAAATGAAATTTTCCAGCAGAACTGCAGGTTGAATACAATCAAATCCTAAATGATAATGGAATTTTAACAAAACTAAAAATTCAGTCTTAAAATTTATACAACATTACTCAACTACAGGACATAAGCCTAGAGGAGAGGTTCAGGAAGACCACAAAATAAACAGCATGAGACTGCAAAATGCCAAATGGCCTAATACCTGACAGGAAGATAAAGTTGATTTAGTAAGAAGCACACTACCGACTGATGAATGAAAAGCCCTACTGTCTGCAATTAAAAACAATGACATGCATTTTGTGATGGATATTATATGCGAATCCATGCTCACTTTGTAAAATGCAATATTCATGTCTTGCAGGTTTTAAATCTACTCTCATTATGTGTTACCATTGTAACACATGTGGTTTGAATGGATGACATGTCACTATGCTCCATTTCCCAAAAGACTTACCTTAAATAAAAACCTGAGTTCTTTTCAAACACATATCTCTGCACATTTTAAAAATCAACAACGAACAGCACCACCACAGCTTCTAACTCACATGTTAGCATAGCTACCATCCTGGTACTGATTCAGATAAGAAATTAAAATGCGGGCAATTTTTGAATGTGCGAAATTATAATAACTCTTTTTTTCACAACAAATGGTTCAATAATCAAATGCAGATCTGAACTGGTGGTCCAAAAAAAAATGCATCGGCATGAACATGCCTCATTTGCATGTGTTGTAACTAGTTCTTAATTTAGCCTCAACATCAGCTGCTATGAGTTCTTCCATGGCTTTTCTCAGTCTCTATACACAAAATCCAGATAGTTCCCAACAATGGTCATAACCAATTGTCTCCAGTCCAGTACGATGTGCCATGCTTTGTAATCTAATTACCCCATCTGAGGCCACATGATCTCAGCAGATGGCAAAGTACCAGCAAGTAACATACGAAACTATCCATTAGAAACCAAGCAGTAATTGACAAAAAAAAAAAAATTTTTTTTGTTGACCAAAGTAAAATTTCAGTTATAAAAGAGTCCTAAGAAAAGGATTATACTAATAATGCGGTTTACTTAGTAATGGTACTAAGTGGAATTCTTCAAAATTTTTGTAAGTTATTTATGATAAGTGTTGTTAAGGATATTTTGATTTTATGAAGAAGCAAAAGCTGCCAACAAATTATTAATGTATGCCAAAGACAGTGTGAACTTCTGAACTGAGTGGTTTTCTACCCAGCTTAACAACATAAAATTGAGGCGCATGCATGCAATAATCAAGTTACAGATGTGTGAGTGACATTGCTGTATTGGAACTTCTTGAAAACACATTACTGTTTATAATAAAATACAGCTTGGTTTGAAAACAACAAGAAGCAAATCAAACCTACTGAACTTGAGCTCAATGGTACCTCTGGAATCAAATTTTGAAAAACAAGTACATCCTACATGAAATCCCTTTATATATATATATATATATATATATATATATATATATATACACACACACACACACACACACATATAAGAGAGAGAGAGAGAGAGAGAGTAAAGCAATTTTTTTTATTGGGAATGAGTCAAGTTACAACCATACACCCCCCACTGGCTTCATGGTACAGAAAAAAATAACTCCATCCTCAACAGCACTCAGTGAAAACGCTATTTAATGAACAATGCAGAAAAAAAATTCAGTGAATTGATTTTTTTCTAGACCCCAACAGTTTATTAGACATCTTTATGTAAAAATTATTCACTGTGCTAAATGCCACTGCAACAAAGATATTCATTTCACAAAATAAAACTCACCTTAACTAAAAAAAAATCAACAAAACAAAATGTGTAAAAACAAATCACTGAACAATACAATGTATACTTTACAAAATCTCCTACTACATATGCAAAATGAGTCATGGGGAATAAAAAAGAGATGCCACAGCCACGGTGTTTCTTAGGAAAATCCCATGAATACAACCCCAAAGGAAAAAACCTATCCCTCCACCCCCCCAACTAAACCGCAACACAAGACTGCCTGTCCAAGCACTACACTCCACGCTGCTACTGTGGAAGAGCACCACTTAAGTCACATTAATCCTGGTTGATCACATGACTTCAGCCACATGACCACAACTGAAAATTGAAACTGTGCTTTGATGTGACCAACTGGTACATATTTTCATTCAAGTGACGCAGAGGAGGTGCATTTATATTGGCTGATCTGTGTCAAACAACAATGCATTTAATAAAAATAACCAGCTAGTGTTTTTTCAATTCAGATGCAGCAGAAAGAATTTACTTTCACATCAAGCTGCACAACTAAAGCACCGATGTTAATCTTCTCATTTTCAGCTCTGTAACTTTATTGTGACATGGATTATTTGTCTGGTTGTTCATCACAGTTTCTGCAGAACACCATCCGACAACTATACCACTGTGTTCTGACACCTGCTTTTACAGCAATGTTTTCAAACAGTATGCCACACCCTGTCCAACACTTCTACAGAATGATAAGTCTTGTGCCTTCCATGTAATTCCCGCACATTTCCCCGGCCTTTAGCACTGCCAAGGTGCATCCTGACAGTACCTGTCTGTTCAAAAACGAATTGCTTACCACACTGCAGTTATGGAGCAATGGTGGTTAGAAATAATGTGGGAGAAATGTGTAAACATCCCAGACTTGGGTGATCATGTATAAGGTCACTGCATTGTATGCAAAGTTGTGTGTCCAGCACCAAGTTTTTCAAAGCAATTACAATCCACATTATTATTTTGTTATCACTCATCATCACTACAGAGGAGAAAAATAAGTACCAGTATGTTTCACAAAATGAAGGGGGGGGGGGGGAATTTAGAAAAGATAGCAGAGAGATTAAAACAGGTGAAATTACAAGAAAGTATCATATCAGCCCATCAATACGGTCTACATTTCTAAAAGATACACAGAAAATTAAGAAGTGCACTAATTTCAATTAACTAGAACAAAGAGGACAATAATTATTACTGCAAGCAGCAAAGAACTGGAAAGAGCTGCATACCTGATCATTTACACAAATGTTTGGCCTAAAGTTAAGTCGGGGGTGGTTCCATACATTTCAAACAGGATAACCAGTTTTCAGTGACTTGTAATGACGATGACAGAAGTTCCATAATGTGTACTGGAGAGCAGTAATATTTTCCAAAAATTTGCTGAGAAATCACTATTAAAACAAGCTACACACAAAAAACAAACTGAACGTTTTTACATAATGAACACAGTAAGTTTGTCTCTTTCACTTTTGCAGAGTGTACCTTGACTTAATTTGGGCTCCAAATGTTTAATGAACTTGTTCTTGAAATATAACTAATGCCATTCTTGCATTCTCCTAACAAAGCTTTAATACCAACAAGAAATCAGCATTTCTATTTCTTTTCATGACAGCTCCTTTACATTTGACTCTCTTGCTACCAAACCATAATTATCATTAAATTTGCTTACCATATTCCATCCTCTCAACAGAATTTAAAAATAAATAATGCAACAGCAAGAGAATGTATGAGGTAAGGCTAGTCGGAAACATGGTTACGCACCTATTTTGTCTTTACCTATGTAATACTTGTTGTCGGCGTCCGCCTTGTTCATCATCTCTAGGAGCTTCACCTCAATCTGGGCCTGGTTCAAGAACGGCTTCTTGTTTTTGATGATTTTGATTGCCACTTGGCACTGGTCTTCATGATCAAATGCCTTAACCACCTGCAAGCCACAGTAATATTTGGTACTAATAATGTGACACCAAAGTGGGGAGTGGAGGGCAGGGAAGAGGAAGGTGAGTAAAGTGGTGCTACTACCAAAAATGATAAAACCACACACACACCTGTAAATTACCTTTGCTTATGTGGAGCACCTGTCCAGCATATTGTGTTATGTGAGCCACAAAAGTGCCTAACTTTATGTACAAGTTCATCATGAGTTATCGGTCACAACTCGGAAATCACCCTAGATAAAGCAAAGTGACACTATTCGAGCTTTCCAAAATGTAATCCAACTCACAACTGAACAAAATGTGATATCAGTGTTGAGGTCAACAGAGTAAGCATGCTGGAGAAGTTACACAACTCTATACAAACTGTGTAATGGATTTTGTAAAATTACAAACAGTATTAACTATGAGGTACACAGATTTCAACTTTGTGACTTCAATAGTTCTAAACTTAGTATACTGAAATCAAATTACAAGTCTAAAATCTATTACTTCACCAACACACAAAACTTTCACATCATTTTTGTGAACTGCACTGGCTGTACAACTACCCTCATGTAACATATAATACTACTGCTGACACATGAAACTCAAACAGTGACATGTTCCCAGCTATCAACCTCACATATTTCAGTATATTTGTAACGTTCAGTGAGCAGTGACTTGCATATTTATTTGTATTTGAGTTTCAACTTGTCCATTAGGTTTACTGAGTTCCAGCAGACCAATATGAATTTGGTAATTGTAAGCACTGGGACAAGGAGTTTCAAATGTAACAACCATTTAAAAATAGTATGCGAGTTTATTTGTAGAAAACTTTTTTATTCTTGAGAAGAATTTTCTTTGTATCTTCAGTAAATTCACTCATTATTCTTAAATGGCTATTGTGGATCTAGCTGTGCTGATGAAACTGTTACCTCTAAATGCATATTTACAAACAGGTTGACAGGCATGAAATTTCCAAAGGGCATGGTCCTGTTCTGTAAACTGCTGTACAGTAAGGTGGCAGATATATTTATTTTCATGATTTCTTCAAATTGTCAATTAATAACAATCTTACTTGAGGCATAGTTTTAACGTCCAAAATTTTACACAATAGTAAGTGTAGCCACTAAACATGTTTCTGACTTTCAAACACAGCCAAAGGAAACTTTTGCTTGGGAACCACTGTACTCCTATTCAATTTGTATTGGATATTTAAAGAACCAGTAAGCAGTGCTTCATGTCAATTAAACACAGGCATAATGGGCTCAGATGGTTTAGGGATCTTTATGAAGCTTCACCAGACAATTAACCTTTTGGCACCAGAATTATTTTTTAAATTTTAGCACAGCCTGTATATAAAATGTGAATAATACAGGAACCAAATATGTTAGAATTATGAAACAAACTGCATTTTGAAGAGAAAGAAATGGAGAGTATATACCACATTTAAAATATTCAGTACCTATATTTGTTGAATAAATATATAAAATGCAACTTTAGAGGTTAGCGGTGTGGTACAACCACTATAGTTGACATTAGGCGTCAAAAGGTTAAGGGTAAGAGATTATGGATTCCTATTCACTAATTTCCAAGTGTCTGGTTCGTTTATTAATATTTTGCTTTAAAATTTTTTTCATGTTCTTAACTTATTACATGTATTTTTGTGTTCTTTTTTCACTATTATTTGCAAATGGTTGGCAATTAATAGCCTCAACTGTCTCTTAGCTAGTGGGCATGCCTCTGTTTCCATTCTGAAATTTCATATCCATTTTTTTGGAATATAATGAAGGTAGTAAAAAATCTAATATCAAGAATGATTGTCCACAACCTGATTCAAGATTTAACATGGCCACTGAAATCAAGTTTAAAAATAAGTACTTCACTTTTTAAACCTTTTAGATTAACCTCGTTACAATGCACTGACATTCTCATTACTATTAACTAACCTGACCAAAGGAGCCTTTGCCAATAAGAGAGTCAATTTCATATCGATCAAGGAACTTCTCCCCATTCTTGATGATGTAGTCATGGTTATCATCATCAAACCCATCATTGTACAATTTACGCTCCTTTTTGTGCGAGCTGTCTTCTCCTTGGGTCTGCTGTGCACGTCGCTTCTTCTTTGCATAGTACACCTGTAACATACGTTTTCCCTTAACTTGCCTACGAACATAGCAATTTTTTTGCACTATGTGCCAACATACATGCACTTAACTTTCTCTGGAAATGAGACAGTGTCACTGGTAGTTAATTTAAGTTCTGACCATCTTTATACCATTTTATAAACACCCCAATGAGGAAATTCCTTTTATCAGTGTCTTTATAGGCTCTTACTCTGATGAGGCAGCACTAGATCTTTCGCTGTTTATGCAGTTTACTCACAGTGAGAGCATTTCTCTTTCCTAATAATGGTAAGAATACGATATTACAGGGAGCATGATGAGGAATTCCACACTTACAAAGTCCAGTCATCTTCTTCATTTTAACAACTGTTATCTAAGTGGTCTATGGATTTCCTCAATTCATCAATGCCAGTATCAGACCAGTATCTTGAAAGAGGACATGCTGTTTCCTTCCCTGTATTGTAACAATCATCCTCTCAATTCACGCAGCGCACATAATCTCTGCAGTTAATTGTAATTACATGGCATAACACAGGCCAAACTACTGTTTCTACTCTCGTATGACTAAACCTCTCTTCTTAACTTTTTAAAATTAATATTTAATTTAAATTGGTTTAATACAGTATGTAGAGCCAGTTACACCTTCACACAATCGCCACCATCATTCCATCTTACTCCCCACCTCCCTCCCCCCAACTGCCACCATCGCCACCACAACATACAAAGGTTACTCACCTCACTTACAAAGCCTTATGGAATCTGATTACAGACTGACATATATTATATGTGACAAAGCCTATAATTGTGAGAACTAAAACACAGGACTGGAAACATAATGCATGTACAGCAGGTAAAAATCAGTCCCGTTACAGGCCCGAGGTGCCCAGAGGGTTCCAGGAAGTTAAGGTTCCCAGATTTCATGACAAAGGCACAGGATGGTGGTAGGTTGTCAGCCTTACGCACCGGCCGCCTTTACCCCCAGGAAACACTCCTGGTACTCATTTCTGTTAGAGGCTGTGTCAACCCCAGGGCCATAGTGCGATCGGAAGGATTTTATGTCAATGAAAAATCCAATGACACCAGCTGGAATTGAATCAGCGACCTTCCGATTTGTAGCACAGCACCTTAACCACTGTGCTACTGCAGTCCCCATGTACAACAGGTATGGAATATAATTTGAATTGGGACACTGTTTTTTTAATTTGATTAAAAATAAACAAATTCAGAAAGAGAAATTAAATGTAGCCAGTATTCTCACTAACGTGGAAAAAAACATATGATTCAGCTCCTATCACACTAAACCCATGCCACATCAACTACCACTATATATATATATATATAATAAGGTCTCATCAACAACACATAACAACAAAAAATTACAATGAGAACTGTAGGAACAGCCATGGACACATACACCTAAAACCAACACAGAGAGTGAAGTTGAAAGTGCATTGTTGTACTGTATAAACAGTAGAAAATACTACCAACAACTGAGTCATTCTACAGGCCCTACACAACTGAACCACTCATACCAACAGGACTGGTTCTGTGCTGAAGCACTTGTCATGCATTGTCAGACAACAATAAAACTGCAGCCATTACACTTATCCCAACTTAATTCTTGTCAGGGTTTGCCTTTTCTCTCCAGAATATAAAACTAGTTATTTAAAACAAGATGTGACCTCTCTTCCACATTAATCCTCCATTTATAATATAGAAGATCCTACAATCACTTCACTGAGCCAGGAAGGTGTCATGGGAACTACAATACACACACACACACACACACACACAGGAAGCCCACAATGACCAGGAATTCACAGACCATCTTCCCCTTGCAGTTCAGCTTGCTTCACAGAAGAGTTGAAATGCTGACCTCCAGCTTCTAAGTAAGCCTCACACCTTCTGAAAATATTTCTCAACACATAAAACAGCTCATCTTGCAAAAATGGTAACTTCCTGTTGAATACTGTCTTTCAGTTCTTGCAGTGAATGTGGAATGTTCACATCTCAGTCTCATTAAGTTCAAACCCTACTGCAGAGTCATAACAGGTAACAATCTGGTAAACAGCTGGTTTGATCATGCGACAGGACTGTAACTCTCTGAATGGTGATAACAAGACTAACAGGTTTGCTTCTGATAGACAAATGGAGATGGCTGACTTTAATATGACCACAGATTCCAGTACCTTAGAAACTACAATAATTAGGTGAATCTGATAACAGTAAAGTATACTGCCTTCAACAGCTTTCTGAACAGAATTCTGTGCCATATATAACTGAATTCTGATAAAGAATGAAGACTACTTTATTTCATTTTTAGGGTCTCACACACAATATAAGCCACTTGCCATGTCAGCATTCACAGCAAAGTCTTGGCAATGTCTTCCTCAAAACATTCATCCTAAACTTCAGTTCTGGATAGCAGTTCAAATTGCACAGTGAAGTCTACAATGTGAATTACATGGAACTTCTGTCTGTGATTTACAACTTTGTTCTATCAACAAGGAATATCTTTATCAAGCAGCTCACCTGTGCAGATTTATTTCTATTAACATGGAAAGAGACTTCGAAATTGGGCACTGTTTAAACAATACCTGAGCTTAAAATGCCTTAAAGAGGCCTACTACGACACAAATTCTCAAGCAGATTCGTTGTAAGTGGCATCCCTCTGGTCGAAACTGACGACGAGTAATGAGGACTCACTGTATTACACTTTGGGAGCATCATCTTGATCAAATAAAAACACATTTCAGAACTACGGCAGTATGGTTATCTTGACAGCAGAAGATTTAAGTCTTCTGGGATGTAAAAACTGTGTCAACTTGTAAACAGTTACAGATGCTTCCAATGACCATAGTACCTTCATCTTCAGTGTCAAGGGGCCCAAGATAAATAGCTGTTCTGCAAACCTTCAAATTCTAATAAGTGGGCAGAAACCAAAACAGCTGCTGCAAAACCTGTGCTGGCAGAAATGAATGCTTCATGCCAAGGTATATTCCATAGGAAATGGCTCCACCTTGGCTCTCTCCCAGACAAGAGAGCTTTGACCCAAGCTGGATTTATGTCATCTAAGGGGGCCACATAATACAGCCATGGCATGAGCTACTCATCTGATCATCCCAGCTATCACAGTCAGGCAGGCCGAACAAGAGGCAGATTCCTAGACCAGCCACAGGAAGTCAGCTGGACGTGCAACGTCAGTGGTAGCCCTGCTACCAAGCAGTTGGGCTCGGCACTTCAGGGCCACTAGTCAGTCACCTCCCGATGAAATCGGGGAATTTCCTAGAGAACCTCCATATCTCATCATCTACTCATATCTTCCTCCCTACCAGCAGCGGTGGGTAGTTCACGAGCACTTCTCAAAACCTTTATCCAAAATAGGGTCACCCTAGCATTTGCACGAAGCCTTTGGAAAACCACAGGTCAGGAAGGCAGTTGGACTTCAACAGGCAAATGGGAAATTAGCGAATGCTCTCTTCTGTGTTAATATTAATAAAGTTTTCAATTAGCATACATTTTCTCTTTGTTTTCCTTTACGAAGTTTAATGAGACATCGTCTGTCCGCTTCCGTCCTGCACAGATACAGACCAGGATGAGGGCAACCACCCACCTCTACCTAGGTCCGTAGCCAAGAAGAGTGCAGCCAAATCTTTACTCCCCCGTATGACTTAGGCATGCAAAGCAACGTTATATAACTCTACTTTCCTTCAAATCATGCATACTGGTGTTTTGCCTTAACAGATAGCTGGCAGTGATTTTCATCAACAGACTGTCAAGCCACCCACATACGAAGGAACAGGAATATAGAAAAATGTGATTTGAATTGTGTCACTACCTGTTCACCTACATCACCTCTGGTTTTGGATTTCAAAAACGATAAGCACCTTATTCTCCTGTACAAGCACTTTATTAATGGAAGCTGACCCACGGCCTAAAGTAGAAAGTGTGAATACACCTTTCTGAGCAAAAGTGTTGAAAATAAACAACTTTTGCGCAGTCCGCAGAACTCAGTGCAGTGTGATGCATCAATTTACATTCCATAAAACTATTGGCCAACTCATTCGACAGCTCCTAATCTCCATGCATTTCTGGACATTTCTGTCCTGGATTCCAATTTGCAATAATGAAGAGTGTAGCGCAACCAGAATGTTCGGTAGGCTGTACACTGGGTGCTTAATTAAAGCACTTATTTCAAATTAGTAATTGTACCTTACAAGTGATTTAGGTCATACGAGATTAACATTTTAACATCACCTACAGACACCTATACACTAATGTTTCAAAGCGTTACTTTTCCTATGAACCCTCAGTAAACCGGGACAACTAAGTTATGTGACAGAATACGATGAGCTGGTTTCAATACCAGCTAGAGCACAACTTTCTCCCTTTGCCACCACATCCAGGTTAGCTAATCATATGCAATACGAAGTCCGATAAAAACATGCCATTTATCACATTACACAGCTATCACAGGGCAGCATCATTTCGCCTATCTCCTTGGTCAGTATATGGTCATGAGTTCATGTCCGAGGCCATAATGCTGGTGGTGACAAGATGGGAAGAAAGGCACAGGCATGAGAATGAAGAATAAGATGGGACAAGGGTAAAAGACACAGGGCAGAAAGGAGATTCAGCACAAACAGTGACTAAAATTGATAATGGCATCACAACCCCGGTTGGAATCATCTACCACAAGAGGGCTGAAATGCAATGAATACACATCTGCCCTAAATGGTGATGTAAAGGATGAAATATCAAAGGTTCGCATCTCTAAGAACCTGTTTCAATCTCAGCAACACATTTCCTAAACTGATCAGTCAAGTAGCTTTTCAGCCTACACTCCATTCCTGGCAAATAGGTTTATGAGATTACCATGCGGTTTTTCGAACGAGGCGAACGATTTTCATAAGAGGTGGAAAAAACATCGTGCCACTGAAGGTCACTCCAACACCAAACTTAATAATTTCCTACTATCTGTAACAAATAAAATGTGAGGTGGGAATGACACCAGCACAGTTTTCTTGTAATGATGCACATAAACACATCTTCAGAACGCAGCCTACAAAAAAACTTCATTAAGTTGTCTTATTTATTCGCTCCAAAATACAACAGATGGCCAATGCACGAAATGCATATCTAGCTTTTGGTCTGATGGTGACAAGTAATAAGAGAATAGAGCCAGGAAAGTAAAATCTTGTATGGAGACTGATCATAAATGTAAGTAAAAACGCCTTGTAAAATATTGTAAATTAATTAATTAAACACAGCAGGAGTCATTTTCAGGGCGCAACAGCTACTCAACTTGTTAAGATATTCAACGCATTTTATGGAATGGACAGTTACATTACTGGGTTTGCAACAACCTACACAATGTTCCCTAACCTGAGCCAAATGGACCTAGTACACACCCTCCCATTCATGCCTAAGCCTTTGCAAGTGGTTCTTTACTTCAGGCTTTCCTACCAACAATTGCGTGCAGTGCTTCTACTCCTTCACAAGTGAGTGCCAACTACCTGTCTACAGTTAATCTCGACAGAAGAATGTTGTACAGAATTATATATGTGTGGGAGAAAGTGGTTGTGGTGGTGGTGGTGGTGACGATGATAATAACAATCATAATAAGTATTGTCAATTACCACAATCTGTTTATTATCTACCATAATTACAAACAGGCACAATAACAGTCACCTCTCACTGCAGATGCCACTATTCCTTACTCTACACAAAATTGAGTCCATGGGCCCCAGACCAACAAGTTTTACCTCTTCCTTAGATCAGTTCCGGCAGAATTTGATCAATATGTGCATACCTTTCAATCTCAACCAGCAGCCCAGCCTGGGTCATGTATTGTCATATACACTTTCCAGTTCCACCCATCCTGGGTTGTGCCGGTAAACAAGCATTCTGACGACAGGATTTACAAACTTGCAAATCAAAATGCATAAAACAGAGTTTGACATTACAAAGTTATCTCTCTGGAAATAATCTTCCGCAAACATCAATGACAGATGTTTGCAAAAAACTTAGAATATTTCTATGGTAAACAATCTGCATAATTTCATGCAAGAACATAGGAAGCCCCTGCAAGAGTGAAGCAAATAGTCCGTATGAAGTGCATGATGTGTACTATCAACAATCTCTGCACTATGACAGCAGAGAATTGCACTCTGAAAGTAACACAGTCCCAAAAATTCCATCATAAAAGAAGATAGGATTTACAAATGCGTACGAGTACATCAGCCTCATTCAGCCGTCTGCAAAAATCTGTTAAGTTCAACTACCTTAACAAGTTTCACAGTCTTATGCTGTTAACTTTGTAGTTTCTGTTGCAATACTGAAATGAAAGTTCAACACTCGTAGGTGTATGACCGATCTAGGCACTGGTTTTGTGGAACCATTCCAGTAAAGAGTCAGAAATCGAGTACGTAGGTGACAGACATTCTGCAGTGGGTGATAGTGGGGTATACGAGTGCATGTAGAAAAGCAATGCCTCATAATTTTTATAAGGAAATGGATACACATACTTGAATAAAACCAAGGTGGCCAGATTTCCTGAAGTCACTGTTCACGATTATACAGGTATTTATCCACATAATCACCTATGCGGTCCATACAATTTCGCCAACGTTCACTAGTTTCCTAAGTCTGTCACGACAGAAATGTCAACGCTGGTGACACAACCACCAATTAACGCCATCCTGACTTCATCGTCCGACGCATATTGATGTCTTCCGAACGTTACTTCAGTTTGGGACAGGGACGTAAACCCGACAACGCCAGGTCGGGGCTAATGGTGAGTGAATGAAGACGAAAGAATCAAGGTGCAGTACCTCCGCAGCTGCTATCGCACTTCTATAAGAACGAAGTTTTCGAAGTCCCACTTTCCGCTCTCCTACCTTCCGCTCCGTTGTTCGTCACTCATGTTCAAGGAGATCTGTTCCAGCTTTACATCACGAGCATGTGCAGCGCAACGTCGAACAGGAATCATGTCTACAAATTCCTGTCGATAACTTTCGTTCGCCGACGATCGTCAAACCTAGGCACATTTTCTGCTGTTAGACACTATAATACTTCACACTCTTTTATCAGCACCAACACATTCGCGTTACACTCCGCATTGTTTACGAGCACAATTCAGAGATATCAAGCGGCAGAAATTTAACATGCGGCCTTGCCGTACAGAAAAGTCTAAAGTAACTGAACGCATTTCAGTCTGTACTCATACGTGTTTTTGACTTAAAAACAGGAGGTATTACTTTCTAGCATCCTTTTGTATACTCACAATGGAGTTCCCTGTGTCTTATATCTGAGTAAAGCTAATGACCTGCACCTGCAATCAAACCACGTTACTTAAATAGGTGCATAATTTCGTACCTCATTGATGTGCTTGTAGGTTTTGATAAGATCGACGCTGAGCTTGCGCAGTGGGGCTGTTGCTGAGTCACGGAAGTTGTGCGGTATGCGCGCCTGCATAGCCTGGATGTCAGAGGGCGTCCCTGTGGCGGCCGTGGAAGCCATGGACGCAGCCAACTGTTCCTCGGCCACCAGACGCCCATACAGAGGTGCATGGCGCTGCCGACCCGCCTCCCCGGCTGAAAGAAAGCATAATTTCTTGTTAATGGCCTCAAACATCCGCATATGCATCTGGCTGAAAGTGCAGGCCTATGAAAAGCCTGGTCGATTCTGATGGGTAAATAATTACGCCATATTTCTTTTCGTTACATCTTCACCTGTTCACCTTCTTTTAGGGGAAAATACGGTCGTAACAACCTCCATTACATACACATTATGCCTCCTATACAGTGTAATAGTCTTCCGTTCTGCTTTGTGTACTTAACTATATACACGGAATACTTCCAATTTATTTTTCTGCGTTCTTCTACACGTTACACAATAGATGAAGCTTTAACCAACTAAAAAAAACATAATTAGATACGATTTACAAAAACTATCTGATGTACTCCCTGATGATGAACCTTAAGGTTCGAAACACGTTGGAGTTTCACTGCTTTAACATAACTACGAAGGCGTAAATGAATGTGTGCACTTGGTAGATTTTTGTAGATATGTGTATATAGGAGGAAAATACCAGCGACGGGGCGTAAGGTACCAGTGCTGCACATTGTGACATACTTTCGTTTAGTACAGCATCGAAGCGCTCACGCTACTGCACTGTCTTATGCACGGTGTGCTGAAAACAAACTGGACCAGAACGTCCCGTACATCTACTCTGATTTTTTTTTGACTGACGTTTTCGAACGCCAACGGTGAGGATTCGTGTTCACACATAACGGAACATCCACGAAACCTAACCGTTACAGTGAAGTGGCATTTTCGAAAGATGTAGAACATCTTCAGCAGTTACAAAATCATACCTTCCCTCTGGAAGAGATCTGCCAACAAAAATGTCAGGAATTAATTTGTTGCAACAGCGGGTTTCAAAGTTATGTAAAAAAAAAATCTTCTTTTGATTAGCTTTAGGGATTGTCTGAAGGAGAAGCTTCCATATATTTCAGGCGTAAATATGAAGAAACTACTTCCCTGTCTTTTGTTTTCATATCTGTGAAAGAACATTCTCGAAGACACAGCAATAAAGGCTAATTACAGCAGCAGGTTGAAGACAACGACGACATGCATATATAACTTCTTCTAGCATCAGGCCTAATTGATACAAGAAGTCCTAGCGGATAGCAAGCCGATACACCCCCCACATTAGATGAAGCACTATACACACCGTTGCCCGAAATACGACACAGTTAGATCTTGACATAACGTGCATATCCTTAACTCAAAACCGAGTACCGTATTTCCAAAAATGGTTTGCTGGATTTTTCCGCAAACAAATTCATCGCTACGAGGGTTGCGAGACTGTAAACGGATAAAAAGAAAAAGAAAAGAGAAAATATAGTCTGAAACTGCCAACATACAGATTATCTTACATACTGGCATTTGGGATTTTCAGCAGCATAACGCCATCTGCAGTAAGAATTTTGTAGCACGGCCACATCGAACATGCTTCCCACGCGATGATGACAAGCTGAAATAAAATGTAGTTTAACACCGGCCACAATGCTTCAGAATTTCGACGGGGTTTCTTTTATGTAAACACACATACACGCTGCTCTAACATAAAAATATGTCCAGTTCGTCACCACACACTTGTACTATTTACAGCGCGAATACGTATGTACAAATTGCCAAAATAATCCATAGTATTTCGCCAAATTTATGCTTACGTGGGGCGCGGACGCACGCATGCACACACGCGCACGCCCACACACACACACACACACACACACACACACAATCAGCGGCGACTCTTCTAGAAATCAGGTCAGGCGGTAATGCAACCACATAAGCCTATTATCTCCCTCTTACGCCAATACGTGCATGAAAGCACAGTTTTGGGGCCTACAACGGTGCGGAGAATCGAACCGCTTCGCCGGCTTGGCACAGACAAACATATGACAACACTATGGATGAGTATAAGCTACACAATACATGTCGCTGATCTCAAGCAATACACAAAACATTTTACTCAACGGGGGGGGGGGGGGGGGGGGGGGAAAAAAAAAAGCACAAAACTTGGCCGTTTTTTTTGTAGGTGACGGG
>Ga0136643_10006037_pt1 | contig 17266 bp, 9 predicted proteins | sample TergutLab28metaG_FD_96883 | JGI IMG/M metagenome (GOLD analysis project Ga0136643, IMG submission 96883) | Labiotermes labralis P1 segment gut microbial communities from Petit-Saut dam, French Guiana - Lab288 P1 (version 3) (version 3) | ecosystem: Host-associated > Arthropoda: Insects >... | reverse complement strand
TGTTAGCCCCTACTGACAATGTCATAGAGTAGAGTCCTTGAAATCTGAGGAAAGTGCAGGGACAGATCAGAAATTGTGAAACGTCTGTCGTCACGCACTCTTTCGTTGACCTTAAGCACCAAATCATCATTCACCAAAGATGGACGCCCATTTCGCGCCTCATCGTGCACGTTCTCTCGTCCTTCATTGAACATTCGCACCCGATTTCCTAACCATGCCATCACTCATCGCATTATCGCCATAAACTTGACAGATCTGGTGATGAATCTCACTCGGTAGCACATTCCTAGCGTTCAAAAAACGAATTACAGACCGTATTTCACATTCGGCGGCCCCTTCAATTGTCTTAAATATGTTTAACGCACAGGAACAAACATAAACATAACACGAATTTCACGAAATGGCGTCTGTGGCTTCTCAACTGATACAGGAAGTCACTGCACATGGGCAAAGTGACAGTCTCGACGATGTGCGAGATATATGCGCAGACGGTACTTACTTTCTGAATAACCTTCGTATTATTTTTCCCTCCCATGATCAATCCGCCAATACCCCCAACGCATTCATTTAAGAATGAAAAATAAAGACAAAATTAGATGTCTGTCTGTCCTATATGGAAAGCTGTAATGCTACGTTTCTTGCACTGGTTTTAAAGCCCATGTGCTACCATTTAGCGTCAAGTTTCAACTTGGGCCCCAGTATTTTGTATTCATTTCTGCAATCTGGAAGACAGTCAAAAGGTGCCCTTAAGACGTCAAGATTACGACGACAAAAATCCTCAAATCTCTTGCTCCAGCTCATCATGTGTTCTTTGTTTTAGTAGGCAGACTTAATCTTTGCCGAACCCCACAACTGAAAGCCACACAGAGGCCGTTCTTTTGGTCCTCGACGCCCAACCCTCCAAACAGTAAAAATGGGTGTCAAGTAATACCCGAAGAGGAAGTGCATAATGTGGTGGTGCTCCATCTTGCATGAAGTACAGTGAAGGTCTTCGTTAAATGTCATACTGAGAAACAATTGGCAACATGGAATTGCCAACCACACGCAAATGGCACTCACCTGGCTTTGTGTTTCATGTTTACTTCACAATCGGCCTGTAATCTCAGTAGTTGGCTATGTCGTTAGACAAAATAAAACAAAAAAACAAGTTTGCAACAAATTTCCAAACACATCATTGTATATTTTGCATAACCAGTTGGCCTTGATGTTGATTTGCTGCAAGTAGCAGTGTAGGTCTACCGCTGCCAACTTATCGTTATACTCATAACTTATGACGCTATACCGTCAAGTAATTTCACTGCTTTCCCATCGCCAAGTATTTGCGTAGAATATTATATGACAATAAACTGTAGAAATTAATAAAATAAATATTTTATGACTTGTAAAATTATTGGACTGTGTCAGCTATTCTTAAGAATTTTATCGGATTTTTTAATGTGAAAACTATACAAGACGCCAGACAAAATTTGTTTTGTACATTCGCTTATTCATGCTTTTTCCAAGACGCAAGAGCCTCTAGTGGGCCAGGGCCTCCTCATTATCGAGGCTTCACGATTATACTCCGTTTCACACAGCACATTCAGTAGGACTCCCCTAAAAGAGTGATCAGTCCGATGCAGAGACCTCTACCTGACAAGACAGAACACCCACAAGATAAGAATATCCATGTTCCTGGAGGGATTCGAACCCACAATGCCCGCAAGCGAACGGCCACAGACCCACACCATAGACGGCGCCACCACTGAGATGAGCTGCTTATTCCTTAGTACGCCTAATTTACACAATGACTTAGAATTTTTCTCCTATTTTTTCCTCCAGAATTGAGCTTCAAAGTTACACGTGTTATATAACGCATTTGCTCTTAGTGAAGGAATCATTTTTTCAATCCTGCACAATTCTCTTCAGGACCAGAGTCAACTGAGGCTCATTACAAATCTACTCGTACATTTTCCCACTAATGTTTAAGAATTGACCCTCAAATCCTAAAATTCTTTGAATATTTTGATGATAATACATAGTGCCTACACTCACAAAAAGCTCGGTAAGTGAGTCCACTGGAGTGCAGACTTTTAACCACAACACACATCCATTAGCGCAGAGACTTTCCTAGTGACCCGGGAGCAACAATTTAAGGACCTGGGTAACCTAAACGTTTACATATCACATCCTTTTCGCCTCATTATCTCACACAACCCTAAACTTCACAAATACAACAACAGCTAACAAGCTCGCTATCAGTAATTGAAATTTAAAATCATTTTTATATCCATTCAGTTGTCCATCGCGACATTCACAGTCACATTTATACACAGGGGAAAAGTCCTGAACAACAAAATGGATACTTTTGACACACATGTTTGTATTTGAACAACAAAAAGCATAACGATACACATGAATACATATATTATCTTTCAAGTTACACAAATATTACCATGTAATTTATATAATTTATTTTTATATCTGCACATCTCTAATATAATTAACCATAATCATTTCTTCCCTTAATAACCATCTCCCTGAAAATGGCCCCTGTAGCCCGAAACATGTCGGAGGAGTGTCACATAAAACAACTCTCTTGCAATTTTTATGCAGTTGCTGGAATAAATACTGTGGAATAGTTTACTGCAAGGAACAGGGAAAATGTTAAATATTTATGTTCTTAATTTGTGGCTATTGCAGCGGAGATGATGAAGATTGAAGCCTACTGTGAGGTTACGCTCTGTCAACCGGCAAACAGTCACCGACATTTCGAAGCAACATACAGTCTTTGTCTTCAGTGCCAAGCAGTTCAAGGGGAGTAGCGTTCATTTGCGCCTTACTCCCGTAGGCTACGTAAATACCAACACAAATAATTGTGGATATACAGACAGCCCTGCTTTACCGTTCCTGAAACACGTTGTTGGATTTCAACGTTGACATATTTTAGTGACCAAGGATGTGCTGAACGCTGTCAGAACTGGCTGCAAAGTCGATTGCTCGTGCATTTAAATTAATTCTTATTTGATTTGTTCTTGTGTTAAAGATATTATCTTCATTCTTTCGCGATACTTTGCGACTTCCAGTATTGTAAATCCACCGCTGCATGATGACTTACAAATCTACATTTAGAACGGTGTAGTCTGCTCAGAGTGTCCCTATTCCGAACGGTTTATCCATTGATGTGTTTGTCTGGATTTTTTTTTTTTCCTGCAAGGTATTTAGCTGAATCTATCTGTGCGATGTGTGAGGTTCTAACAACGGTATTGCTGAAGATTCAAATCTTTTGGGATGTTGCGACGTGTCGACCCGATAGTTAGCGACGTTTCGAAAGATCGTAGGCCTTCACCTTCAGTCTGAAGCAGTCTAAAATTCAAGCGGTCCAAGATGAGATGGGCTTCTATCTGACTGTTTGACCCTGAAGGTCAAGGCACAACAATTGTTCGAAACGGCGGTAAATACGTGTAACGTTCTAGGAAATAAGTAAATACTTGTCCAAAACTTGAAGCTGGGTAAGAAAGAGTCTAAAACACAGTGAAAATATTCTCTCCTAATTAACAACATATCCTTAAATTTAATTTAAACTATTGATTTGCCAGTTTATTGAACACAATTATAATATGGTCTTGCACACTGATAAAAAAAAACTAATCAAGGCCGAGTAAACAAACCTGCGCTCCTTTGTTGCTCAGAATGATTTTGAAATTAAGGCACTCTTAGAATTGAAAAGTGGTAGTAGTTTTAAAAGAAATTGTCTTGACAAAACTTAAGTGTGTTGAAACTCATTTGACCGAGTAAAAAGGGCAAATAAAATGTGTAAGTTACACAGTCTGCATACTCCCATCCACGTAAGAGAAACGAGTATTTTATCAAGTACAGAATTACTCCGTAGTAGTAGTAGTAGTAGTAGTAGTGGTAGTAGGTAGTAGCAGTGGCGGCAGAATTAACAGTAATAAATAATTCCATTAATCGTCACTCCTGAGATGCTGGTTTTAGCTGGTCAAGAAATTAATCAGTTTTTTTCCTGCGGCCAAACGCGGGCCATGGCCTCCTCATTCTTGAGGTTTATAGCTCACACACAACGACGCATCACAGTCAGTAGGACTCCTATGGACGGGTGATCAGCTCGTCGCAGAGACCTCTACCTGACAACACGCAACACTCACAACAGACAAACATTCATGTCCACACCCGGTGGGATTCGAACCCACGATCTCAGCAGGCGAGCGGCCGCAGACCTACGCCTTAGACCGCGTGGCTATTGGGACCGGCGGTTACTTAGGTTTAAGTAACAGGAAAACCTGATTAGGCTCCCTCACTTCGATGATATTGTGCTAATAATACTTAGAAGAAGGTAACATAATATTACGTTCTTCATTCAGGAATTTCAATTACTTCGTTGTTTTACTTATAAAGTTGCCATCGAACTTAATCTGATTATCATAACGTATCACTTGGAGTAAAAACAAGCTTTATGTCTTGCGAACACAAAAACACAAGATTCTTGTAAGTTAGGGCACGAAATTCAGCATCCACGAAGATTTAGAACGCTCAAGTCGGTGGGGTTTCCGATCCTGTGCCTTAAGGTAATTGCAGTGTTCTGACAAGCACTGTGGTGGCAGTCATGTCTGGTTGCTTCCTGGTAGATGGAACCGTTATGTCGTCTTAGAGCAATGCAATATTTAGCAGTTCGCTTGCTTTCTACCTGCAAACATTTGATCAAACCTAGTCTATGTCAATTGTTAGAAACATTTTAAAATTTGACTAAAATTTGTGGACAAAATTAACTTTTGACTAAAATCGACCAACAATAACAGATAATACACGTGACAACCTACATGAATTTAATACATCTCGCCGTTTACAAGACACGTAAGATAAATACAGTAGAACAAGAAATACCACAGAAATGGTTTAAGATCTAAACATATGATCCCACGCGAGAAAGAAAGAAAGAAAGAAAGACGAGATTCCATTAGATAGATTGTAGATCTGTCGATAAAATACGGAGAGAACTGCAGTTTGTGTTTCGTGAAACATGGAAAGGAGCATTTAAATACTTGAATTTCAGGCGCGTTCCTTGAAATTAGTCACGAATTTAAAAAACAGGGGAAATAACGGAAGGAACGCACCAGAAATGTTATGCTCGGCTGAGATTCATCAGCATGTTTTCTTTTTCTAGTGTGACTTCAGCGTTGTTCTTCCGCTTTTGTATGTGTAACACGTATGTTTTGTAAGTTAGTTTCTGTCGATATATTGTTGTTATCCTCCTCCGGGAGTGATTTAAGTTGTGTTAGTAATGTACTTGTCTCATATTTTGAACTTCCTGACATCTCAGCATGGGAATTCACACGTCTGGCGGCTGAAGAACATCTCAAGAGCAGCAGCAGCAGCAGCAGCAGTTGTTTTCTCGCCTTCTGAGTAATGTCATTCCATCCACTCTACATAATCACATGCACATCCGTTTCAATGACACTTAACTTTCGTTTTACTGAACACTCTGTAGCCTGCATTCAATTAGGTAAGCTACGAAAAGTGCAGTTAGCTATGTGTTATTTTTCCCTCATGTCTACTACATGCTTAAATATGGGACGCAAAGAAAATGTTTTCGGAGGAATCAGTCACCTCCATGTTGAGAGTGGAAGTCGTCTACCTTGAAGCAGATTTCTCCGAAATGTTGGTAACTTTCTGCCAGACCACATGGCGACACGTCCCAGAAGACACAGTTCTTCACATTCACAACAACGAGAAGCTAAGATATTACAAACCTAATCTGCACTGCCTCTTCAGTCCTGCTAATTTGACAAAAAAAAGAAAGCAAATGAATTCAGCAGGTTACTTCATCTCTAATCCTTCCATAGCAACGTTTTCCTGTCGACAGAAATTGACTCACTAACGATCTACAACTCTGCAGAAAGTGGGGAATGTTGAAGCCATGTTGGGGTAGCTATCGAATATCATGGTTAGGAAAGATTTCAACCTAAGTGTGTACACCACCAGGTTGGGCGTCATGGCGGGGTAGTTCCTCCTCACACGTGCGGGGGAAGGATCGTCCTACTCTTTCCGAGAGAGATGGAAAGGTATTTGCAGGAAGGGAAAGCTATCGTATTGTTCGGCCTTCATATGGGCCCTAGTAATACTCTGTCCATAAACCACGTAGAACGCACAGTTCATCCTGCAGTGCCAGATAAAACGCACAGCCGTTTGTTAAAACTTCATTTGTGTGAAGAAAAGTGTCTTGACCTAAGGCATGCTTTTTCTAAATACCTACAGCGGTGTGCTGCCAAGACGCAGTTTCCGGTCATATTGTTCATTTGTCAATTAGTAAGTATTTATTAGCACTTAAGATCTGAGGGTTTGCAAGGCGGTGAGTAGAGGGATTATGGTCTTCTGGCGTGTGATGCCCTGTAGTTGGGTAGATACAAATATTTGGCAAAAACCTACTGTCTCCATGTTCAGGTAGAAAAGTCCCTGAAAACAGAAGTGGGAACTTTCACTAAAACTTAATCTATCAAACTACACGGTGTTGCATTCCAAAGGATCTTAATATTTTATCTGCCTATTTTCTACAACAGAGTGGCATATATTTGCGTCGTTGTTTGTACGCGATTGTGTGTACGTATATGGCTAATGGAGTCAGGAATTTATTTAACTGGTGTAAATCTTTAAGAAAAGATACTGTCGAAAGGGGTGGAAACAGGTCTAGTAGACCTCGCCCTAACAGAAAATAAAAATGTATTTCTCGATTTTTTATTTGTGTCAGTATGATCCTGTAATAGAGAGACGAACTTCTAGTTGCAAAATGTAATGTTGTGCTCCAGAACTTGAAGGTTTGTAGGTTGATGCTTGATTTGTTTAAGCAAATTTAATCTAGTTTAATATTTTGTACTGTAATACAGCATCATATTTAACATGCCTGCACTCAATTAGGGTAAATTACAATACTATAACAGGAAATACACATTTCAAAGTCAAGCATGATTTTGGTAGTTAACTGAAGGCACACGGACACGAAAAGTACGAAGTGTGGAGAGGAAAAGTTTACACAAAATTTTACTTGCAAAAACTGGAAGTAACAGACATCCTGGAAGACAAGGTGTAAAAATGAGGATGATATTGAAAGGGATCTTAAAGAAATTTCATGTCGAGGTGTAAAGATGACTACAATGTCTTGGCGTAATATTCAGTGGCAGGCTCTAGTGAAAGGGGTAGGATACATTTGGTATCGTTCAGCAGAGAATATTTTGACCAGCTGAGTCATTATACTACTATCTGTTATTATAATGATGCAATACAAGGAAAATTACTTTTTTTTATCCCAAATACTTCAAGCCGATCAGCGCAGTGTAAAACTCTGTATTTCACCTAACTACGACAACCATTAATTCAACAGATTCAAAGGACCATGCATCGTGATATATTCTTGTAATAAAAGCCGATGGGATGCACTATTTCTCAACTTTATTTTGGTGAAGAACTCTACATGTTTCGGGCAGATTTACTGTCCATCATCAGGAGTCTTAATATTGTATTCGCAGCATCTGGTATTTGTCATACTAATTATGTTGACTGGCTGCTAGCGAGGTCAGGCTGGAACCCATCGTGACCTCTCTAGCAGACAGTCAGCATAACTAGTATGACAAATACCTATTGCTGTGAATACAGTATTAATACTCCTGATGATGGACAGTAAATCTGTGCGAAATATGTAGCGTACTTTATCGAATTAAATTTGAGAAACAGTGCATCTCGTTGGTTTTTATTATAAGAATCCACTAATTAATTAATTAAACGTCTCTTTTAAAACTCCAAATGTCTAACGCCACAGTTACAAGATCTTGCTATTTTTACTGACCCTACGACATTTCAGTTAGATTAAAGACACCTTTGCTTATAGCCGAGGATAAAAACGGAACTGAACTGAACTAATCTTATTTGGAAGAACTGAGAACTGAGATCTAAGAAACACTATCAATTTGAAAGTTTATGTGTCATCTTGCTTGAAATGGCTTGCGTCTTTCGAACCGCCAGTAGAATTCTGATAGATTTCATCACAGTTCTATATCCACCCTTAATCCCCTGATGCAGTCTCGTGGGCGGATTCAAGGACCTGTACAAAATACAGAATTATGTCTTTCTCCACGGACCCAATAAACGAATATACTATTTCAGATCACTTCCTTACAGCAAATAAGTTGCAAAGATTGACAAAGTTTGAGTAGAGCAGGTTGATTTACGTACGCGTAATTTTTGTGCTCTGATGGCAAAAGCCTTGTATTTCAAAATAGTTCCGTATGTTGCTTCTCTCGACATACCTTTCTTCAGTCCATCATTCTTCATACCAGGAAACTTGGATTCGACAGACAATCCAGCTGTATGACTACTCTCATACTGGATTCATAAAACATTTACCCTACTGTACTCAGACGGTACAGTCACAACAGCGTCCAAAGCAACAGAATTCATTATTGCGGTCGAGTGGCATGTGTATTGTGCCTCTTCTTACACCTGTCGATCCGCATTTCTTATATCGCTCTAAAATATCCCTTTGTTAAAAGTCAACTTTTAACAATAGCAGCACACTTTAAAAAATTAGTGTGAGTAGTAAAAATAATTACTTTTATCTGTAAGAATAATCATTCTAACTCACTATTGTATGCATTTTCAATGTTTATTCTAATTTACTTTATGACACTCGTAACTTCTCGACAGCTTTATTGTATTAGTGGGACCGGTAGCTCAGTCAGCATAGCGACTGACTACAGGCTGGACGGACCGGGATCGAATCCCGGTGGGGACGAGATTTTCCGCCCGTCGAGACCGGCCCTGGGGCCAACCTAGCCTCCTGTAAAATGGGTACCGGATCTTTCCCGAGGGTAAAGTGCGGCCGGGGCGTGCTGCTGACCACTCACCCCCTTCTAGTGCCGCGGTCATGGATGAGTAGAGCTATACCTCTACCCACCTTCTGGGCCACACCGGGCCTGTAACGGGATCACTTTTTTATTGTATTAAATCGAAATGTACTTTAAACTACTTTCAGCTGTTCTAAACGTTCCACTTGTCTTCACTTTCACTATATTTTTCGACACTACGCTGTCTAAAACTTATCACTGTAGAACTTCATGCCTGTGCGTGTGCTTTTTTACAGCTCAAGTTTATATAGAACACATATAGTTAAATAATACATTTCGAAATTTTTAAAATTCATATGCATCAGATTTTACACATTACTTTAGTAGGATTTTCATTTTGCGGGTGAATAAATTCAGAATGTAGGCCTATACAGACCTATTTTAAGAAAATAAAAAATGATAATTTACTGTAAAACTAATTGAGAATTAGTAAGGTAATAAATTATGATAAAACAGCATAACAATTTCTAGCTGCATGTTTAGTTTTTGTGTCTTGTGGTGAGCGAAAAGTTACAGACATAGAAAAACATATTCCCGCCTTTGGACCTTCAGGAATTTGGGCGTGAATCGCTCTGTATAAGCGGTTCCGGCTCAGAAATGTGCCTCAAAAATTTAATTAGAGAACAATTACTTTTTAAAACATATAACATTTTTTTAAATGTAACTTGCTGGTGTAGAAGAACGTAGGCTGAGGGATTTTAGATTGTTTGTCCTAAGGAGGCCAGATTGTGTAGGCCTAAATGTAATTTGTTTTACAATACCTAGTAAAAAAAATAACGCCTTATGTGTGGCGATGACTTACTGTAAGTTACTGTGACGTAGGCTGAGGGAATGTGAGACAGGGCGTTAAGAATGTTAGGTCCTAAGCCCGTTAAAAGCAGGAGGGGAGAAAAAATTACATATTTATAATGAAGTGTTCGTAATTGTTTGCACTTCAAATTTTTTTTTACCGTGGCATAACAGCCCTAGTGGGCCAAGGCCTCCTCATTATCGAAGATTCATGATCATACTCAGACACACCATACTCGATATGTCTCCTCTGGGTGAGCGGTCGGCCCGACGCAGAGACTTCTACCTGACAACACACAACACTCACAACAGACAGACATCGATGCCCCCGGCAGGATTCGAACCCACAATCCCAACAAGCAACCGGCCGCAGACCCACGCTTTAGACCGCGCGGCCACTGAGATTGGCTCAACAAACATAGTGAGACTGGCGGGGCACGTAGGATGCGTGGGAAATATTCTTTAAACAAATCTGTGTTGGAAAAACCAGAGAGAAGAAATGAGTTCTTAGACACAGACTTAGACGGAAGGAAAATACTAAATAGGACCTTAGAGACACAGGATACGAGGATTCGCACTGCTTTCGTGTGGGTAAATTATGGACGAATGCTGGGCTCTTATAAATGGGAAACTGTGCTTGCATATTCATCAAAAGCAGGAAATGTTATAACCGATATAAAAAGTGTGTTAACTTCCTAAGAAATAATTCTGATCCTTAGAGATCCTTAGTCGAAATGAATTCGTGATTTCTTCTACATTTCGGTAGGCTCATCACAGCTTTCCTTGGATGGAATCTTGTGTTTGTATATAATACTAATATCACAAATGTACAGTTTCTTTGAAACAATACTATACAGGCCATAAAAATGCAAACAGATTTATTTATAGTTTTTATTACTGCTGTCTTAATGAAGATATACTAAAAAACAAAAGTTTATTTAGGGATTTGATGTACTTAACTAAACTGTTACAGCAAATAACATCCTTCACGTTATCATCACAGGCAAGCCCAAATAAAGTGAATGAAGGGGAAGTATTATTAATAATATCAGCTGGAATATGAAGTGTTGAATTCAAGGTGGAACTGGCCCGCAGCGACTGGCGGCAGAGAGGTCCTTCCCAAAATAAATCCCTGTCTACGACCTTGACCTTGGTAAATATAGTTACCGCAGTCAGGAATTTATATTTTCATGACTTTTACTAGACCTACATATATACCGACAACTGTACAATCCGATCAGACTCTGAACACATTTTCCACAGCAGAATAATCGCAGTATCAGTGCCCAGGGCTAGTCCGACGAGTGGTAGAGGTGCGAATGATATATTGCTCTCAGTAGGTTCTATGAATAGCCAGGGTGTGAAAGCGCTTTTCTTTCCTTCAGCACGTTACAGCGGTTTATGGTTTTTATTTATGGCTTACATTAATGACGCTGTTAGGAACTCAAATCTTAGAGCTTCAAAGTTACTGGATAAAAGTGAGCAAAGATTCCGAGAGGATGTGGAAAGAAGCAGTCGTACCTCAAGGGTCCAAATATTTTCCTAAACTCTGGAATCCACCTGAAAATTCAAGGCGCTCAAATCATAGCGTTTCAAAGTGACTGAAATCTTCATAAGTTATCTGGTAACGAAATTCCGTTAAGATTCACGTCTAACAACACTGACAGAAAATAGTGTGATTTGCGACATGAATTAAATAGGATAAAAACAATTTAAAGAAATTGTTCTCTGACAAATAATTCTAGGATGGAGGGTTATATTTATGCTAACATTCGGTCAGCTCGTTAAGAAAGCTACCACGCCTTATGAAACCTTAAGTAAACCGTCCTATTGACAGAAGCCTGCCTCTAGTTGTTGTCCTGAGCCAGTAAAATTCAGCTTATTATCTCGCTCCTGTTTTTCCAAAAAAAAAAAAATTGTTCACATTTTTATCCTACTTTGCCTAGCCTTTTGAATTATCTCTGCCCTTTAGGACTTCCTATTAAAAATTTTGCATACAATTCTCTTCTCGTAATGCTACAACATGTCACAAACATCTTAGCCGCTTTAACAACATTTGTTAGGTCTATGTTATACAGTGGAACTCCACTTATCCGGATTAATTTGGACGGAGAGCCATCCGGATATGCAGAAAAATCAGATAATTGGATTTTTTTTTTGAAAATTGGCAGTTTGAATTTCGGCTGTTACTATTTATGGTATGCAGCCGCGTCTAAACATTTCGACCAAGTACTGGAAGCCACAACACTGTAGATCTACTGTACCTGACCCGATAACCGGTAATTTCAAGGCACGTTAGTTCTGTGGTATTCTCGACAAATTTATCGTAAGGGCCAATCCGATCCAGATAATTGGCGATCCGGATAAGCAGCATCCGGATAAGTGAAGTTCTACTGTAATTCGAAACATATAAATGAACACAACTAAAGTTTGGCTTGAAGAATTTAGTCTCCTGGGAAGTTAAGCCGTGTCATCTAGTAAATATTTAGGGCTTTTGGAAGGATCGCAGTGCCTCTATTTTCAGTGTTAAGAAGTCCACTGAAATGGAAGTAACATTCTCTCTCTGAAAAGTCAGTAATTATTTACTAGTCAGCATGGCGTAATCACAGAAAACTTGAATATTCATCAAGACCACTGTGATAACCTGTAATATGGAAAAGCGAACCAATTGGATAAAGTCAATCTGACCAGAACACGTCAAAAAGGCACATGAGGGAGTGGTGGTATAGTTAGACTCGGCACTAAGGCGAGATAATTGATCAGCTTCAAGTTCCAACTGCTTTACCTCGGGGAAGTCGACTCGATATCTATAGAGTGTGCAGTTTTAGATGTCATCCAGAGTAATTGTAAGCTAATTTGCATGTGCCGTAACACTATATTTTCATTTGTACCCGAGTTCCGCCGTCGCGGTAATAACAAATCTATTTCTACAACCGTCACCAATGCGGTATCTCGGGTGAACAAACTGTATTTCCGTTGTTTTGAAATTGTGAGTGCCAAACGCCAAGAGAAGGTCGTGACACGTTTTCCTTTGCATTCCACAGGCCCCGGGCTCTATTTCCTCTCTGGAGGTCGAACAATTTCAATGCGAGTTCTCACGGGTTTTGGCAGGCCTGACCAATGTTTGGCAGAAGCAAGCGAGAAACTTTCTGACAACTCATTTTCACAGTATTCACACTTATGATCGAAATCTACTGCCGTTGAGGCAGCGCCGTTAAATAAATAAATAAATTCAGACATTTCGAATAAATGTTCTCGAACTCATGCATGTACTCTAAATAAAAGAACCCCACTTTACAGTCGAGTGCTAATAGCAGTACACGTTCCTCAGTCCTGTGTTTTAAAACAGCATTCTGCTGCACCTTAGAGTGGATATAGCAAATCCAGCTCATTTTGTATTAAGGTAGACAATATTAAATGTAAAATTTTATTGCACCAACTTCAGCAACTTTTTTTTTTTAAACTCATATTTCAGACTGAATAAATAGATATTGCCTGTTGAATGCCGTAAAATTGTCCATGCGATTAAATATAACAGACTGAGAGTAAACACAAAGTAACAAAGCTTATAGTAAGCGTCTGCTATTTCTGTATGTGAATATGCTGATAATCTTGTGTTGATGACATAACAAAGTAAATTATATGCGTTCGTTGCGATCTTGCACACATCGTTGGCCTTGACATTCTTTTACTGCAGAGGTAAATACATTGTTGCCAAGCTAATCAGGCTGCTAGCACCACACTATACACAATCTGGAATTATTCCACTTCTGCTCTGTCAAACATTCGCCAAGTCCACTGATGTTTAAAATACTGATTTTAGTTATACATATTTATACATAATTATACATATTTTATACATAGTTATACATATTTTATGGTTCGTAACAAAATTCCTTTTTAGGCGCGTTCGCCAAACTGCCAAAATCGACTATTATCTTCGTCATGTCTGTCCTTCCGTCTATCCATCCGTCCGTCTGACCGTCTCTCCGTCTCCATGGAACAACTCGGCTCCCACTGGACGGATTTTCACGAAGTTTTATATTTGAATATTTTCCAAAAACTTGTCGAGAAAATTCAATTTTCAGTAAAATGTGATGAGCATAACGGGTACTTCACATGATGACTAATATAGATTTTTGAAAGTATCTCGCTCAATTCCTTTTTTGGAAAGAGAAATGTTGAGACAACGGTTGTAGAGAAAATCAAAACACACATTTTGTGTTCAGTAAATTTTTCTTCGAAAATCGTGCCGTTTATAAGATAATGTGGAAAAATATGGTATAACCACACAGGCCACAGATGACAATATAATACGACGCATGCGCATTGCATGCTGGGTACCAACGAATATAGACACGCACTAAAATTATATAATCATTATTGCTTTCCACGGCAACAATGGTTACACAAACGTACAAAACAAACTTGCGAATTTCACTACATCACACAGAAAGTTTTACATTCTGAAGGAGTAACGGAAGTTCAGCCTATTTTAAAACACTCTCGGGCACAGAGAGAAGTCAGAATGCCCGCCGGTTGATTATCTCTGATTTGCAAGTGCACTTTGCAGCAACAGCCGTGGCCAGCATTACAAAGCTATTGTTTCTAAAATACATTCTTGTAGAGTTTACGGAGTACTTGCCAATAGCCTTCAGGAAACCTGCTCGCCATCTCCGCAGCTTCAACAAGATGGTGGGCTACGCACCATATGCCTAACGTCCAATTATATCTGTCAGTCACCACAAAAATTTCCCCTCGTAAGAACCCTTTAGAAGTAGATTCATCTGTTACTTTTTTTCGGTCAAGTCCCCTTCGTCTTAATGGGTTATGTAAAGATGTTTAAGGAGAGAAAAGCAGAGAAACCGTCGAATGTTGCGATGATGAATAATGAATGACGAGGGACTGAAGGGATTTTGAAGGAAACGGTCGACGTTAATTAAGATTATATTATGTTGTTTGGATGCAGGGACTGAGAGAAGCTAAGAAAAGCTTTCATTAGGGTAAATGCTGCCCCAGCCCATGTCCGAACCAGACACCTCCGAAATACAAGTCTAGAGGATCACGGATACTCCCCAGACGGTCCTATTATTATACCAATATAATATACTCCTTCTGTTAAAACATTTTTTTTTCAAATACAAAATGTGCAAAAGTCTTCAAATATTATTTCGATATTGTAATAAGGGAGCGGGTTGCTGCGGTATCCGTTTTTTCTGGGATACGACGCCGTGTCACAGGGTAATTGGGTAGCAACTTTTCGAGGTAACATTGTGTCCTCATCTTCAAGGGACGAAATGTCCAGAAAGTAAGAAAAAGGAACTTTAACAGACTAACCTAAAGGGAAAAGACCACTGAAGAACCTAGAAGTAGACGACAATTATAAAATGTTTCTTAAAGAAGCAGAATTTTGAGTGTGAACTGGATAAACCGGACGAGACTGCGATGATGAAGGCTGAGATGTTGACTTCTGGTTCATGAACTCATGTCATGCGTGGTTGCCAGAGTTACTGACGAATACGCTGTGGTGACTTCCTCGTCCCTCAGGTTGGATGCACCAGGTTCCTCTGAAGCGTAGACTCCTGTGCACAAACCTGCACGTCGTCACTTCTGAGAATAACGCAGACTTCATCTGATTATAATCAGGTTTCACTGTTTTGTTGTCAGGTGACTGACTAAAAACCCAACTGCGGAACTGCGCAGAAAGTACAGTTGTTATTAATCGGAAAATACCAAGTGTCCCTAGATTCTATATTCGATACAATAACCTGCTTCAGACTGAGCTGCATAATGACTCGGTTTATCTTTGGCCAAGTTGAATGTTCCGATTGTTTCCAGATCTACTTATAAACGCCTTTTACCGTCAGCCAGTGAAGGTTCAGACAATTCTCACAAATATAACGTTCGAACATTCACAGAACATGTAATTTTATCGTAGATACGTTAGCTGTGTGGGCCTGGTAGCTCAGTCGGTATAGCGACTGAGCTACGGGCTGGACAGTCCGGGGATCGAATCCCGGTGGGGGCGAGATTTTCCTCACCTGTCCAGACAGGCCCTCGGACCCATCCAGCCTCCTGTACAATGGCTACCGGGTCTTTCCCAGGGGTAAAGAGCGGCCGGGGCGTGACGCTGATCCCTCACCCCCTTCTAGTGCCGCTGTCAAGAAAGAGTAGAGCTATACACGTACCTCTACTCCCCCTATGGGCTGTACAGCCTGTTCAGAGCCTCGGTACCTGTACAAGGGTGCACTCTACTTTTTAATTTAGGTTATCTGTCAAACGCACGATCGTATTGTGACGCATGCACCTACGTTTGGTGACCAGGGACTGAAGTAAAGGGAGTAATGGAACGGGACGAAAATAAAACTGGTTCGGATCGAAGAATTTTTTTTCGGGTGGATGACTACATTTGTGGCAATACACCAGCTACAAGAGAGAGGAGGAGAATCTGGGCGGCCGTGACCTTGACCTCCATACTACTGACTCTCACTGCGAGAATGTGACCCACACGCAGAGCGAGAGAGCGAGCGAGCGAGCGAGCGAGCGAGCGCACGAGGCCTGGAACTACAGAAGAGCCAGGTGATGCAACGAAGGAGAGGGCGGTGCGCACTATCGCAGCTGGGGAAGAGCGGGCAGCAGGGTCCTTAGGTTAAATCACGAGAATGCCAACAGTACGCTCAATTCACTTTGACGTTGTGACGGTGTGTTTCGAATGCCAACCTGTAACTGATGGTTATTAGTACAGAAAGAAAAGACCACTTGGAAGAAAATTTCGGAGAATAATTCGGTAGTTCTCAAATAAATAGGGGGAACGGGAGAGGACTGAGTTCAACATCTTCTGCATTAGGATCAATTGTGGGTTCGTACGAACACGCAATCCTCCGGCTGCATAATAGGTGTCGAATTTTACTGAGTACTCTGGAGAGCATCAGCTATTGAAGAAGGACCATTTTTTAATGCAGTAAGCAGTCAAATTTCCTCTCAGGTTGCTTTAAAACACACATTTCTTGGTCCTGTTCTTTTTCCTGTTATACACAGTTTCATTTTGTTACCAGTCACAAGGCTAACGTCATGATTTCCATCTGTAATGTATGATTGACTACAGCCGATGGATCAGCGACCAGTGGCTTACCGAGGGGGGGGGGGTGTTGTTCAAACCCCCCCGTCCGAAATTCCGAAGGCCCTCCAAAATCGTGCCAAACTTAACCCGATTGTGAAAACTGTTAAAAATTGCTGAATTTAGGACGTCAACACCCCAAGATGTTCGGAAAAAAGGCAGTAAAATTCTAAAACTACCTAGGTTCGCAATTGTTTTACATTAGGTATGACAAATAAATTGGTTGTCATCATAAATAGTCTTAAAATACCAAAAATTTTAGAAAATTTTACTATACGAAATGAAATTTCTTATACCAAATTACAGCTGCCTCCAGAACCCCTGACTAGGGGGCTACGGCCCCCAGATCCCCGCTCTCTCTGTCCTCAACTGAATTTGTTGAAACCCCCCCCCCCCACAAAAATCCCTTGTACCCCCCCGGCAACAGCCCGTTGTGCCATTATTTTTTTTTTTCCATTCGCCAAAGAAATTT
>Ga0136643_10006033_pt1 | contig 17275 bp, 12 predicted proteins | sample TergutLab28metaG_FD_96883 | JGI IMG/M metagenome (GOLD analysis project Ga0136643, IMG submission 96883) | Labiotermes labralis P1 segment gut microbial communities from Petit-Saut dam, French Guiana - Lab288 P1 (version 3) (version 3) | ecosystem: Host-associated > Arthropoda: Insects >... | reverse complement strand
TCAGAATATACTGTCTTTATTATAGATACACATAAAATATATTTTAATTACCGCAGACTTGCACGCAGTGTGTTTTCATTACTAAAGATTCACTCAGAATATACTGTCTTTATTATAGATACATAAAATGCACCTCAGCTTGAGCTACCGTTATCGATACTGCTCGTAAATGATTTCGTATTACTGTTATATAATTAATCTTTATATAGAGAATGTTCTTCAACTCCGTAGTTCCGTCTTCACTACCAGTAGGTGAACTGGTCTTCTCAAAGGTACGTCCCTCCGATGCATAAGTAGCTGCATAAATTTTATCCCATAGATTACGATTAAAAGGAACTAAAATATATTATCATTCTACGATAAAAGCATTTTCAAAAAAAAATTATTCCTGGCTTTATCCTTTTGTCAGTTGGCACATATTTAGATAAGGTTTAACGAATTCAGTACATTACCAGATTCAACCTCCAGTTTGCGGCACAGTTGACGTGGCATAATATTTTTTTGTGGCTTTGAGGCCCAACGCGGGCCATAGCCTCCTCATTCTTGAGGTTTATAGATCACACACAACGACGCATCGCAATCGGTAGGACTCCTCTGGACGCGTGATCAGTGCGTCGCAGAGACCTCTACCTGACAACACTCACAACAGACAGACATCCATGTCCCCGGTGGGATTCGAACCCACAATCTCAGCAGGCGAGCGGCTGTAGACCTACGCCTTAGACCGCGCGGCTACTGGGACCGGCGGCATAAAATTATTTAGATTTTATTATTTTCAACAAGCCATCGGCACAAATTTTGTGCCTGTACATTCTTCTCATTGTCAACTGTAATCCCCGGAGAAAGTTTTCATACCAGCGACTGTATAGGCGTCAGCGTCAGATACAGCTTTTATATAGAGTCCTCTTAATTGTTTCCCTGAAACTTCTACGACCGACCTATCCTCCAGTCCTAAGCGTCTTTGTCGGTAGGCTAGTGACCTCGTGGACGTAGGCGCAATATTTTCACTCTGTTATTGCCCCATCCCCTGTGTGTCAGTCTTGTTGCTTTCATTCTGAGAAGCTTCTCGAGTGTGGGTTGTGTTACTGTAACGGGATTCTCAAAGGAAACTAGCTACGTGGGAGAGCTGAGCATGGATATGAAGATAATATTGCAGTGAAGGTATGAATTTTGTGTCATTACCTGACCGGTTTAGGAGAGGGTCGTGTGTTGGGCCGTTGCAGACACGAAAATGGAACTTACGAGTTTCATAAAACGTTACGAATTTATTGACCACCTGAATGAGTAATAACATATTCTCCAGCAGAACCTTGTTTTATGGATTTGCGTCATCCATATTAAACCCAGCACTCAGAGCGCCCACAGACATGACCCACTGTGGCGAACACGTCACACAGTCTGTGAGTCGGTTCTCCGTCATACGACATTCCGTGATGTCGGTGCCTGTCGTGCAAGTGAGTTACATGCCTGGTCTGAGAGAGACAGAAATTGTCGCATTGATCATCAAAACGGACTGACAATAAATTGTGTTTCTAAAAGCAACAGAAAGATTCAAGAAAATGAAGTATTTGGGACATGTTTCGTGAAATGATTGAAGAAATTGGTGTGTGACGTGGTGCTGATCAGTAACTTCATACTCATGTTACGGAGAAACTTCCTGCCTTCATCTTGAGGGTAGTCAAAGCTAAAAAAAATTGCACATATAATTGGTTGGTTTATGTTGAGAAAGAGCAGGTTAGGCCATATTCTTTAGTGAGTCAAGAGAAGGAGAAATGTTGGGGTTCCTGAGCTGCTATGAAGAAGGAGGCAGCAAGCTTCTTCGTCACGTATCAAGTTACAACTCAACTTACTTACTCACTTACTTACTTCTTTACTTGCATACTTACTTACTTACTTACTCCATGGAGCAGAGTCCTTCTTGCGAAGCTAACCGGTTCTCAGCTAGTGAAGGAATTCCCCGTATTTTATTGAACCCGAATGTTCATTATCGCATTCACAAGCACCCGCCACCTGTCCCTGTCCTGAGGCAGGTCGATTCAGTCCATGCCCCCACCTCCCACTTCCTGAAGATCCATCTTAATATTATCCTCCCATCTACATCTGGGTCTTCCAAGTGGTCTCTTTCCCTCAGGTGTCACAACCAAAACCATGTACACGCCTCTCCTCTCCTCCATACGTGCTATATGCCCCGCCCATCTCATGCTGGTGGATTTTATCACCCGAACAATATTGGGCGAGGAATTACAGCTCAATATAATAATAATAATAATATAATTCTATGAGAAACGTAAATCACAAACTAAGGAATTTATTGAAGAATCACGATACATCGATTGTGATTTTGCCTGCCTTTTTCCGACGCCGATTCACTCGCCTGTTTTCACAGTTTTACAAATAGTGAGTACCTATGAAAATGAAATATGAAGAACTGAGCGCAAATAAAACTGAGTGAACTGTGCTATATTTGATGTTATCGCTGTCATGTTGCTGAAAATTAAATTTTTCGGGGAACTCTGGTAAGAACCTATCCAGAATACGGGGCGGTTCAGAACTTTGCCTGTCATTCTTCCATACAAGCCATACAAATACTTTTTTCAGCGTTACGAAAGAAAGCAGGCCAAATGTAAGTACAGATATGTGGAATTCCAGCTATAAATCTAACCGGGCACCACTGAAACACAAAATCGGATTACTGCTGCTAATAGACTCTGCTCCACAGTTTCACTGGATTCAGAAAATAAAATGCACTTTCTTGTATTAAGGGACAGTGAGGTTTGGCAGGTTGATGTGAGACTACAGTTCCTGAATACAAACCCTTGCCCTTTTCTCCCAGTGATTAGATTTGTCTCTTAGCTGTAAGCAAATTTAAATTCCCTCCTAAACTCCAACATTCATCACAGAGAACGCTTTGTGTTAACAAAAGGCCAAGTAAAGCGAGTGCAGTACCCACTGATTGGCGGAGGTGGTGAAGGAACGGGGGGGGGGGGATTACTGGAGAGAACCAGGTCCAAAAGGAAGGGTAAAATTTAACTGGAACTGATAGAAATAAGATATAAAGCGTGAATAGAATACACCTAGATTCTAAAGGCCTGCAGGTGTGATGATACCAGATGCTATATAGTACAATTTTGACGTCTTGATGATAAGAACATAGTGCTCGAAACATGTAGAGGCATATAAAATATTTATTATAAAACAAGAATTCGTGCATTAAGTTGGTTAATTACTACGATTATACTGAGATGCACAGTCAGCAAAACAAAAAAAAGATGGCCACAGTACATACAGGGTTGACCTCACTCTAGATAGGGCCAGTTGCTTGCTCTCGTGAGTATAGTAATGAAATCCCAGTTCCTTTACATGCGAGATATTCATAGACCAAATAAATGATTTATTAGCTTCTGAAGCAGTGTTTCATTCCACGGCGAGGCTATGCGTTGCTGTACAGAAATGGTGTGTTTATCAGTATATTTCCGGAACTATTTTTTCTCCTGCACGTGGTTATAAAAATTTAAATTTCATTGTATAAAACGACCATACGTTTAACTGTTATTACACTAGGCAAGATTACAAAGAGGAACGAACTGTTAAAATTAGTTTCGTAATGTACCACAACAGTATGTCAGGATAAATGGCACAGAAACAACCTGCACAATACCCAAATAATTAGAACTCTAATGCTGCTCATGATGCTGTAGACCAATTTCCAGGTCCGTTCCTCCCACAAGCAGTAATTTGACACCCCTCTTAAAATATTCATATTCGATCTAAATTCCCCTCCATCAATGAATTTTCAAAACCGCAATCTTCATAACTCGATGTAACGGAAAGCAGGTTAATTTGCAGTTACTTGAACGTGCCATGTATGAACATTTTATGGCTCTTAGCCGCTCTAATGTTACTTGTTGTTACTGGCAATAAATATTATGAACGGTAGGTGATACTGCAGCGTGACTCTGGACGATTAATTGGAAGAAATTCAGGCAGTCGCTCCCTCAGTAACCCGCATGTTCGCATGTTGGATGTCAACCACTATTCCGTTCGTTCTGTCACGAAATGCATAATGCAGTGTCCTCAGTCTACGTAACATGACCTACAGACCTTCAGATGTTTCACTTCAATGACGCATCAAATTCTCTATGACAGCCATTGAGACCGCTAACGTAACCAGCAACAGACTACAGCCACTTGGTAATTAAGCAGATCTTCCTGTTAATTCAGGGGTCTTCGCCTTATATTGCTCAGATAGTTTATAAATTCGTTACGCGTTATCATCGAAAGTGATGAATTCAAAAGTTGTAACAATAAGGCCGACATTACAGTGTTCCAACTTTGCCGATAGAAGTTCATCGCTAACATGTAAACATCACAACAACTTAGAGAATACGGCTGATGTGTAAAATGCAGTGCCTTGTTGTAATAGTATCTGGGTGTTCAGAACTTCTAATGTACATAATTTAACGTGTCGCATAAGATCAATTCCTCACAGTGTCCCTCAGAATCTCCAAGACTGAATCGCAGTAAATTGAGTACAGTCTGGCAAATTGTGACGTTCAGGGACGCAACAACCTTGAAATTTCAACGGGCTTTATACCTAACTCACTCAACGCAGCTGAATACTCCCATCTGCGCGTACGTCTTCCAAGCAGTATCTTTCCTTCTGGTTTTCCGACCAAGACCCTGTACAAAAGATGCGTCTCAGTTTAAGACCCTGTGTAACATACGACATCAAGTCAATTTTCATGGCAAAGAGAATTTCCCCCAACCCCCAATCTGGCGTATCATTCCCTATAAGCCGTCTGTGGCTGCTTATTCAATATATTCGCAGCTACCCCTCATTTCTGGAGGCAATTGCCTTTATCCCTAACCTGAGCATAAACCATGCTGCAGCAAGGACCTTTATGCTAGTGGACACATATCTCAAACATATCTCATACATCATACAAAATATGACAATATTTGATAATTGCAACTACGACATGGAATCAATTGCGCTGATAGAAATAATCACTGAATCGTGCTTGATTATTAATTATTCAGGTTCTGATAATTAAGATGGTCTGGATGTCTGTACAGGGAATTGAAAAAAAATTGTCTCTTCCCATAAGTCAAGAACGGCCACGGTGCCCACACAGACTCCTGCATAATGAGTATGAAGAAACTTCGTGAGGACAAAGCAGCCAAGGCCTGGTGTTAACCACCCACGCCCGTCTAGCGCTGAGGTAAAGGAATGGAGCTTAAGTCTAATCCCCTCTGTGCTGCATGGCAGATTACGGATAGACGTTTATTTTACCACTAAAGGTTAATATAACAAGTGAATCATCTTGCCTCCTATGATATAATCGTGATCTTCAAAATAAAATTCATTAAGTCTATAGGATTCTGACAACGGAATATTAAATATGGTATAGGCCGTAATTAAATAAAATTAAAATATTTTTCAGAGGGTATGTTTGGCTCCATCATCGAGCTAAAAATAACGCCACAGTCCAGATAGTTGGGCCCAATGCCGGGTTTAAACTTTACCTTTAGCCCGAGGATGGAGACCGATCGTGTCACCGAAAAGTAGTGTTTGGTTTTTAACCCGAAAACGTGGACAATTTCTACAGAGTAAACGATTCCGAACAAACAAAACATTATGCATTAAGGTACTCAATGTTCACTGAAAAATCAGCAGACAAAAGAGGACGACAGAAACCAGAGTTGGAAGGAATTTTTAGGCTTATTTTGGATCAGAAAACTACATTAATGTGGGGAAATTTCGGCTTACTGACCGAAACCACCCTCAAAATTTCAGTCCATCTTGCAACAGTAGTCAGGTATTGTTAAAAATCTGGTATTATTGTAAAACTAAATTGTACATAAATTAATACACAGGGAAGGATAAAAAAAGACCACAAAATTTTGGACCCTCATGAAAAATAAAATTTTGGGTCCGTTGATGTAATCACGTACGATTACTCTGTAAGATTTGAAGTTTTAAAATCGGTGCTTCTGAAGTTTCAAATCTTTTGAGATGCTGAGTTCTGTAAATTGATGGCGAATTGCAGACGATTAGAAGACTGCATTTCACTGTAAATGAAGGCAATAAAATGCAACAGCTATAAATATTTACCAGTCCACAGGGTGTAACATCCCAGAAGACTTGAATCTTAACATAGACGTCATGCTTTCATTCCCAGGGCCTAAAATGCGGGTTGAGAACATTTTTGATACGTATACTGTGGTGCGAAGGTCGGTGCAGAAAGACGATAATTTTAACAACTCTGAACTACAGACATTTCTTATAAGAATCTCCAGTTGGCAGTTTCTCCGAAATAGATGCAAGGTCCGCGGGCAAAAGAAATTATCACTGGTCTATGTTCAATTCGAATTCCAGAGTAAAAACGTTCAAACTTGTTTTATACCAGCAAGGCTGGACTAAGTGGCGAGTCAGCCTGGCAGCTGCCCGGGACGCCAACCTATAACAGGCGTCAGGACGCCACAGCAGTAATAAGAAATATGGTGCCTGTGAACGCGTATTTCCACATGAGAAAGATTTTCTCCTAAAATTATTCGCGATTTGGGTACTGGCCCTCAAAAAAGTAGCCAGTCCCTTCCTAAGCCGAAAAAATTTAAATAATGTTGATTCCAAGAGGCCTTAAGTTATTAGCCTAACCGGGCAATCGCAATATTTGCCTGCACAGAGCGTCACACATCTCGGACCAGCCCTGTAAACGAGTCAATATTACACACCACTCTGAAACTCAAAGTTATCTGAGCGAAACTTAAGAGGAAAGACGAAGTGATTTAATATTGAACTCAAGTAAGCCTGCAAAACTGTAACAATAGAAAGTAGAAGGGCGGTAATGGTAGTTCTGACGTCAGCCTTGTAGTAGAAACAGGCATGCTGGTGTGACTGACAAAATAATAAAAATCGATTCCTGCTATGTGATGCGGGAATTCACTGTCCTTTTCCTGCAATACTGAGTGTCACAAGGTGCATGTGATGTGCTGGTACCTGCAAAATCGAACCCTCCCCAAATACATGAACGTGTCAAACAAGTTCAGTGAAAATAATGTACCTTTAAGTGTCTGGTTTTTCCAAAACACTTATTGGGTTAGACAAATATCCTGAGATGTTTACAACTGCTTTTCTTAGGGATTTTGTCCATCGTTCAATGTTCCGAAAGAAACACAATTTCGGGAACGTCCCTCTACCAAAATGAAGTATCTTTTGTGTGCTTTTTGAAAAGTCAGAAAATGGAAAAATCTAGCAGGCAAGTAATCATAAATGTCAAACAATATCTTCAAAACGGCACAATGAACATTATATAAGAGTGAGAGATCCTTAAGACCAACATTCGGGGATATACAGGATGATTTTAAAAGAATCGAAGATATACAGGGTGATTTTAAAAGAAAACATCAGTATTTTTGGATGTGACAGTATGTCATTTTGAAAAAAAAGATCACATGAACAGGTGTCTAATCCTAAATGGTTATAGAAATAGACCTCTCTGAATCTATAAATATAAAAGCACTGTTAATAGTATTTTTTCCATGGCGTAACGGCCCCTAGTTGGCCAGTGCCTCCTCATTATCGAGGTTTCACGATCACACTAAGACACACCAAGGTCAATAGCACTCCTCTGGACGAGTGATGGGCCCCACGCAGAGACCTCTACCTGACGACACACAACACTCAAACAGACAGACATCCATGTCCCCGGTGGGATTCCAAACTGTAGTTCCAACAAGCGAGAGGCCTTAGACCGTGAACAGTAACAAATCGAGGGAAATTCCCAGTAATATTTATTTTAATTCTAAATTAATGTTTAAATGACAAATTTGTTACAAAGATATGATAAGTTCTTTGCAGTTCAAAATAAATGTTCAAAAATCCCACTGCTAACGTCAATGCTCTTTGCAGCCCTTACGCGATGACCGCGTATTTTTCGTCTGAGTTGATCTTCACCTTTCTTTAGGCGGGGAGTAGCATCCACAATGCGAGCGATCCTTCTTTCGTAAACTTCGCGCTTCATCCAAACCCACAGAAAAAAATTTAAGGAGATGAGTCTAGAAATTCCAAGCGATCTATTTCGGTAAACGTTCAGAATTAGATACACGTTTTTTTATGGATACGTTTCTCACAATGCCCGATAATATCAGCTCCCAAAATACTGATCTTTTCTCCTGAATCACCCTGTATATTCATCTTTCTTCGATTACGAAGTTGTCACTACAACATACTAAAATTAGAGAAAGATGAATTTGAAACAATCTGGTGGGAATTGGTAATGGCGTGATTATGATACTATCCTGACGTACGCCTGGAGGGACTGAGATGAACTACGAACAACTTCAACTTGACCGGGCCGAAATTCCAAACAGTATTTCCAAAGTAAAATTTTCTGCTACATCAGGTCGGTGGGTAAACGCTTCTTTTGGATGAAGGTACCCACACAATCTGTCAATAACATACGCACGCATATGTCCGTGTAACATTTTCAAGTCAGCATGTTAGGCTGCACATGCACCTGGCATATCTCATTTGAGAAGCAGCACAATCACATAGGCTACCCATTTCTCTGCCTGCTGATCTAACTAGAAGGTTCCGTAATTTCTTCAGCGACATGGCATGACAAGTGTGTAGGTCTGACAACCTTGCCACCTTCGTGTGCCGATTGTCTAGAAATTCTGGAGGTCTCAAACTCCTGGAGCCCTAAACACCTTCAGACCTGTAATGCGATGGCTTTATGGCTTTTACACGACAAGACATGACTTCTCAACAGGGACCACGAACATCATGCCACTCGTGCCAGATTTGTAGCCTTCATTCTGATGAAGCATTGGAATAAGAATACATTCAGCTACGTTCATAAAGGATACAGCAATGAGTTGGATACCGATAAGTAATTTCTCATCCAGCTAACTCACTAACCAACCACGCGACATTTCAGCTGGGTATGATGGACCGATATCTCATCCATTTCTCACTAATTATCCCAGAGATTTTTAAGCTGGTTATGAAAGGCCGATATCCCATTCACCTATCTGACTGACTGGCTGAGCGACATTAAAGCTGAACATGCTAGGCTGATATCCTCTCCATCTGTCTCACTGATCACACAAGCGACATTTAAACCTTATCCTGCTAACGTGGAAAATGTGTTGAGCTCCTAATAATGCCAGCAAATAGCAGATGGGATTTAATTCGGCGTTTAACTCTTATCCTGCTAAGGTGAAGAATATGGTGAGCTCCTAATGATGCCAGCAGATGGCAGATGGGATTAATTCGGCGTTTAAAGGGTTAAGATAGATATATTAAGCCGATATTTCACTTATCCATCTCACTAATCAGCCAAGCCACATTTTTAAGCTGGTTATGACAGGCGGATATCTCACCCAGCTGTATCTATGACGGATATGACGGGCCGATATCCCACACACATGTCACACTGGGCGAACAAGAAACACTGAATTCGGTTTTATTGGCCGAAATCTCATCCAGCTACTTGCTAGTGGATCAGGCGACAGTGGATGCTGTTACGAAGGACGCTGAATCATACATCTCAACGCCAATCGCCCGATTGATATTGGAAATGCATTCACGTAGCTTTTACGTCAGTAATTTTGGATCCAGTCTTCATTAATATTTGTGGTGGTAGTGAATACCGCAGTAACACTAACACAAACAAGTCAGTGTTTTTTGCCTGACAGCAGAACAATCTGTTGATACCAAAACAAATTCCTTTAGATTTAAATAGAAAAGAGGAGAGGAGAAATTCCGTCTGTTTTGTTCACACTGAAGAATCCATGATCAGCTACAGCCATGTAGGTATATCAAGCTACAATGCACCCAAACCAAATTACTTTTCTTGAAAAATTTAAAGTATCTCAAAATCGACTCAGCCTACCATACTACTGACCTGGTTGTAGAAACATTAATGACACTAAATCAATTACGTCACCTCTCAGTATTCGTAATAGGATATCAGAGTGTACACTCCGAAGTGCCTTCATGAAAATGGTCTCCTTCACATGTTTCCAAAATATATTTTCTCAGAATAAATGACGTAGAAACATGTTAACAGCGACCCTGCGAGATTTATTGGAAAGCTTCTGTATCGCTTTATGGCACTTCTCTGAGTGAGGCGTTATACTAAAAGCGTATTCTTTTTATCGGAATGTGAGGCTCTTATGTTACTTTGTTCGTGTAGTAGTTAGGTTGTAAGCTTAAAAAATACTGCTTTGGTAATGTTTTAATGGAAGAAATGCTCTTCATCAAAAAGGAAAATGAACGCTTTACCGCGGTAGACCTCAGAACATATCATGTAATGTAGTCTAATTTTATTTTGCTTAGAATTTTACATTTTTTTACACTCTGTATCAAATATTTCTTTTCTCATACTGTAGAATGCAAACACCGTGTAATCGTCTGAACTTCCATTTCCTTGAACGGCTGAGAGAGTTATTACAAAGTTATTACACCCTTTTTTAATTATTGTTTCCAGTTTCCGTTAATTCTAGCTTCCTTCTTTCTATGAAATCGTCCCGTTGTGCATTGTTTACAATTAAGGTGTTACCATAACCGACAAACAAAACTGTGAGTTTCCGGTTAATATAACACCCTAATTCTAGCTCCTTCTTGATATATACTGTTGACACGACTTCGAAAGAATCTGAGAATTTCACGCTGGTGAAAATGAGGAGTCTGAGATGTGACGCCGTAGATTCTGGTACAAATATACCCACGTTTAAAAGCAGTCTGCTACCCCTATCTTCCATTTTCCAGCATATTATTAACTCTCCTGCATATGCAACTTGAAAGTAAAGAATGTGACCAATGGAGACGGGCAGCGCGTGTCATGCAGCCTTGTCCTGTTCACATGGCCCGTTACACTGCATCAGTCTCGTACAAAAGTAAAAGTAATTATATACACTTCCTTGTTTTCGCGTTTTGAATGTTAACACTTTTACCACCAACTACGAACACAGTACTTCATGAACATATCACTCTTACACCCCAATTACGAGCGTATTAATATCTTCTGTCCGAATATAGGGAAATAAGAAGCCGGTTAGGCACTGACAGTCGGGTGAGTGCTGCTTCGTGTTTTCTACAGGACAACATCACATTCTGTCTCAGTTCTGTGTGTCTTCTCTTACAGACACCAGGTTATTGCGTTTCAGATATGTTTCCTTTTGAGCAAAGTGTAGTCATTTGTAATATTCAATCGATGTTCTTATGTCATTTGTAGAAAAAAAAGTGGCCAAAGCTTTTGTAGAAATATATTCCGCCTCGGCAATGTGTTTAAATATACACCAAAGGGTGGTAAAATATTGTGTCACAGGTTCGATGAAACGCATAAATAGAATAGGAAATCTCGTATTTTTCTTGGATGGTGCATGGTTTACATTGAATAGGAAGTTAAACAGAGAAAATAACAGATGTTTAAGTTACAAAAACCCCATGCAGATCGTAAGGTTTCCATGAGGTGTCTTTAAACTGCAGTGAGTTATGGGAAAAAAAACATAATTTTCGTTTTCTTCTTTCGAAGAAACACATTCCGAAGTTACCATGCAAGGCATTAAGAGAAGAACTGTAATTGTATGACAATCCAGTCTTCACGAGAATGGACATAAAATATTAGAAGAAAAATGACCACAATTTCAAGATAAGAATTCTCACGAAAAAAAAAAACATTTTCAAGGGATGAAAGCCAACTTAGAATCTGGGGTTCGGCAATTCGAAAGTCTATTATAAAAAGGGTAATTTGAACTGCGGGGAAAATAAGTAATCAAAGTTACAGGAGAATGCAGCTTTCGTAGACGATAAAGCTGCAATGGTATCTGCCGTCTTGAGGCTACAGTTCAGTTCGAAGCTCTGCGTTGTTTCAATACGATGTTCTTCTGTCTATCTACCTCGTAAATTCAACAGCGTTCCAACCCATTGTTATCCAAACTGAATAAATTACTTGAAAAGTGGAACACAGACACTCCACCACTGACGTAACAGTTACGTTCCGGAAGATCAGAAATAAGTCAGATTTTGTCCAAGTCGGAATTCATTACACATATGGTCAAATATATACGAGTATGCAAATACATGAGGAGCAGTCCCGTTACAGGCCTGGAGTGGCCCAGAGGGTTCCAGGAAGTTAAGGTTCCCAGATTTCATGACAACGGCACAGGATTGCGGTAGGTTGTCAACCTTACGCACCGGCCACCTTTACCCCCAGGAAATACTCCTGGTACTCATTTCTGTTAGTGCCATAATGCGATCGGAATGATATTATGTCAATGAAAAATCCAGCGACCTTCCGATTTGTAGCACAGCACCTTAACTACTGCGCTGCCGCGGTCCCCGCATATACACGAGAGTCTAACTCAAATCCAAACTACAGCACAATGGAATATTTTCGGATGAAACATGAAAGCGTCATCCCCTCTGTCATTGCCCAGCAACATTTTTAGCCACCTCTTCCATTGCGCTTTCACAGCCGCAAGTCAAATTTCGGCACGTATCGAAAATATTGTCAGTTAATGTTTAAAATTTTTAAAATTTCATAAGACTGAAACTGCGTAAATTTAAATTTCTTAAGTCGCGGCGGATCGTGGATTTAATGCATGGATAATAGAAGACTTGTTCTTTTTTTCATCTCTCCGATTCATTGTCCATCACAAAGAAAGGGTCGACTAAATGCGGGGTAGTTTTTGTAACAAACTGCTCAGTCTTTTATCATCCCCGGAGGGCCCAGTCAAAAACTTAAGATTTTTATAACTATACCATAATTTAATTTGTGTGTGTGCGTGTGTGTGTCCTTTTCCGATCCTATGGGTAGTGAATAGCTTTTCAGTGTCTGAGAACATGATGGTGAGAAGACGATCTGTACATAATAGGCAGGGAACACCATAAATTTCACAAAGCTGAGGAAAGTGGACTTCAAAATTTGTATTTTTAAACAAATAGCATCAGAGAGAACGAACACGAAAGATAGAAGGGTTTGTACGGATAGATGTTAGACGATACTAAAATAGATAGTCTTACAGAAGATGGATTTAAGGCCGTGTGCTGGTTCACCTGGATCTGGTCAGGATCTAATGGTAACGTTGCGTGTCTGTTAAAAAGAACTTACATGTTACGTAACAGGCAGACACTGTCTTCACTAGGCGAGAGTAGGAAACAGAATGAACAGTGGCGGACGTGGCGCATCCTAAAGCTTTGGAAATGGGCTTAGATGTTTACTGGATTATGAACTATCTAAGGAGATTAACTTAATTGTTAATTAAGCAGGATAGTGAATTTTTATTGTCAAAGGAAGAAATAATGCGTAATTTGTAAACACTCTTACAAAAAAGACTGCATAAATGAAACCTCTCCGATTCTTTTAAACCCTGTCAGCTTCGCGTCTCTTGTTCAAAATTGTCTGTTTTATTACATATGTTAATAATAATTTCGTTTAGTATTTTATTTATCTTTCTTTATGCTATTTCAACGTTAATTTTCCATAAAAATTGGCCTTTTACAAAAACTATGAGCAAAATGTCTGATTTTTATTTCCTTTTTACTGACAATAAAATGGATCAATATTTACACAGATGTCATGTCACTGATTTTGTCTGGTCCGTTTCTGCCTGTATGGAGGGCAAAATGGTATTTACTACAATAAGTTTATTACTCTTTCGAAACCTATTTTTGACACCAGTTTATTTTTCGACTCATCGGCCATTGTTTTTTACGTCTGTATTACAAGAAGTTGTACTGCCAGAGCCGCATACTAAAGATTAGGTAAATTTCACCAAGCACCTGTAATGAAGGTGGCCGTGGGATATTAAAAACGAGCATCGACAGAAGGCGGAAATATGCATTTCTGACATTCATTAATTCTCACAGTTTTCCGTACAGGGTATTTATTAACAGCAATATAGCATTAAAATAATTTGAAGGAAAATACAAGAAAAGAAAATATTATAAATAAGAGTGCGAAGTAAAACGTTTCAGAAACGAGTTCCGAACCAGCTACTATTTCACGCACCCTAATCAGGGTTAAACAACACAATTTAACAAACATAACAGATCTTTTGGACCTAAGGATCGATGTTGCTGAAAAACTCCCTGATGATGGCACCTTGGTTCCGAAACATGTAGGAGTTGGCACCTGACATAAAGTGTGCTATGCGATCTGTTCTATTGTTGTTGGCGTTTTAAAAACTTGTCATACACAATAAACTTGAGATAGGAGTATATGTGTTTTTTTAATTTAATAGAACACTCCAAATTTTTGTTACATACCTTACAGGTGCCCTATATATGCACCCTTTGTGATTCTACAAACATCAACACGATAATCGAGTTCGTTCCAAACTGTTTGTACTCGTTCTCCAGATGCAACCCCATGTGATTTCTTTCAATGGAGTTACGTCAAGGATCAGATTTATGTTCCTCTTCTTCCTGCAAGTATCCCGGAATTGAAGGCACGAATCAGAACCGCCAATGAAACCATCACCGCTGACATGCTACACACAGTTTCGAACGAATTCGATTATCGTGTTGATGTTTGTAGGATCACAAAGGGTGCACATATAGAGCACCTGTAAGGTATGTAACAAAAACTTAGAGTGTTGTTCTATTAAATTAAAAAAAAACACATATACTCCTATCTCAAGTGTATTGTGTATGACAAGTTGTTAAAACCGCGACAATCATTTCGAATAACCCTGTATTTTAGTTAGTGCATTTTGTTGGTTTTTAAAACTATGGAATAATATAATAGGTCTACTGCAAATAATATGGCAACTTATTTAGCAGGGAAAAAGTTTACAAACTGTAACGCACGACTTTTAAGGCAGCACACAGCATCCCAACTGCTCTTTGTGTTCTACCGAGTTTAGTTCGACTTCCTACCTTGTCGTTCCACCGTACTTTTAGCGTAATTTACTGTTTGTGAAGAACGGTCTTATGGTTAATTCATCCCCTTCACTCTCCTACCGCACTCTGACGAGTCCTTGACAAATTATGTGGCCCTGTAGTGAGATGAAGTTCGCCGGCCCTTCCCTAGACGATAAAACAATTTCTTGATTGGACAATACGAGTGACCATAAGAACGACACGAATTCTGTCACATGTTCTCCATCCTCGCAAATTTTGAGACGAACTGTTTCCGTTTCTTCGTATCGCTCAATTCAAATACTTGATACACGTGGTTAAAAAGCAAATTCACTGTAGGTCACACCCGAGGAAGTGTGAGTAATTCAATTTATTTTACTTCCACAGCTACTACAACCCGCTTTTGGCGTCTGTCTATTCTGTATTCATCCTGATGGCTTATCTGTTCATCACATTCCATTAGGCTGTCAGCTAATCGATCTTTCATGGAGGTCTCGAAAATTTTTTCTTACCCTTGTAGACGAGTTAGAAAGTACAAGACATGACACTTCCCTGTCTTGACGTATATGACTTCAGGTTTTACGGGAAAATATGTTGACAACTTGACGCCTCTAAATGATTAATATTGCTATTAGGCCCCCATACTTAGCGTTACTTCATAACTGCTAATAGCTTGAATATATAAAAGCTGTGTGTCCCGTGTTCGTTGTGAACCCACAAGAAGACACGACATTTTTTGATGCTGTTAGCTTCTCGAGAAGGGGTTTTGTGTATGGAGAATGGGTATTTTTTTTATTTAATATTGGAATACTTTCACATAAGAAATTAGATGGCAACACAATGAGTATAACGTAACCCATTAAACATGAAATTTAACCAAACTTTTAAATGAAAATTCAGTTCCTACTCTGCACACAATAGAACCTTTCTTCATTATGAAGACAGGCCTGTTAAAATGTTCTTTAGGAAGATTATCGGTTTTTGTTTTGACAATCCTAAGGATCATAAAACTAATTAATTTCAGGATATGCAGAATTCTTGACTGTTAATCCTGCTAGGACATGCAATAACCACAGAGCTCTGAAGGCCTGAAGCACAGTAGTTACTGTATATACTGCATACATTACTGTTTAAAACTCTGCAGTTTCACACGCAGTTTATTTAATGTGTTTCGTACCATTCTCAAGACCAACAGCAATTTTTACTCTGAAAGCATTAATGAATTTGTTGTAATAGAGGAACAGTGTGCCTTCCATGAGGCCGAAACTGAGTTATTAAATACTGCACACATAATCGTTATGCACAAACGGGTTAAACCGGTGGAAAATGGCAACATACCGACTACCTGCTACACAAAACGCCACTCCCTCTATGCAGGACAATTACGAAACATCAAACACACTACGAGTTTTCTTCTAGCAGTTCCTTTCTGTTAATAAGATTAACGTGTTTTAAATTCTTGTGGCTGTCCAAACAGATTTCAATGCCTTCAAAAACAGTCTCCTCGTGCCTGTTGTGATCGAACTTTTCCAAAGCTAAGAAAATAAATTAGCTCGAGTTATAAAACTTACAGTGCACCAAGGGAAGGCGTGGGAAAACAAGGTGAACATTCTATTAAACAGACGCTTTATATAAATGGTCCCTTCGGCCAACACGTGTTTCGTAGCAACATTTGTTACCTCGCAGCATGCAAGCCGATATACCCTGTTTTAACATGCAACTTGAACATTACGAAGAAACATAGGCTGATATTATGTGACCTTGAATATCCCCGTGCAAGTAATTCAATCCGACTTAGGAAACCTTATGGCTCGGCTACTTTACATAGACTGTCCCACAGCAGTTACTGAGTCGGTAATGTCTTCATTACACGGAAATCTACGAAATTCTGACGTCGTGTACCTTCGGAATAAGACTGGCAAAATTCATACATGCAATAAGGGAATTCTGCAAGTGGTCATTCATATTGTGTCGTTTACACGCCATTAACATGGAAACACGTGTTTTCAAGTATCTGCCTAGAAGGAAGGCGTGTATTCGGAAATGCGTCATCGAAAGTATACAGATATGATGTTTACTCTCATTTAACCCTTACTGGTACGATGTCGAGTCAAACTCGACAGCGCTTTCCGTCGTACCAGGACCAGCGTCGACCTCGAATCGACGCGTTATTTCACAGGGTTTTATTTTCGTCTTTCCCAAACACCCGCGATTTAAAGGCTACTTTGAAATTTTGAAGGTTACAAATTTTGTGGAAAATTAATTTCGACTAGATTGTCGTCTTTTGACCGCCTCTGTGGTCTAGTGGTCAGAGTTTCTGGCTACAGATACAGAGGTCCCGGGTTCGATCCCCGGCGCTACCAGATTTTCTGAGTAGTAGTGGGTCTGGAACGGGGTCCACTC